>Ga0207653_10000017_pt1 | contig 142553 bp, 121 predicted proteins | sample KBSK5251metaG_FD_184341 | JGI IMG/M metagenome (GOLD analysis project Ga0207653, IMG submission 184341) | Corn, switchgrass and miscanthus rhizosphere microbial communities from Kellogg Biological Station, Michigan, USA - KBS K5-25-1 metaG... | ecosystem: Host-associated > Plants > Roots >... | reverse complement strand
TGTCGGCGCTGCCGCATGGCGTGTCCGCCCGTTACGTCCATGAAGCGCGCGCCGGCGGCAAGCGCGCCGTCGATCTCTCGGCGGACTTCCGGCTGTCGCCCGACGCCGTATATGGATTGACCGAATTCACCCGGCCGCGGCTCGCCGACGCAGAGCTGGTCGCCAATCCGGGGTGCTATCCGACCGCGGCGCTGCTCGCGCTGATTCCGCTGGCGCAGCTTGGGCTCATCGATCCCGCGCGCGAAATCATCATCGATGCTGCGTCCGGTGTCACCGGGGCGGGGCGCAATCCCAAACGCGAGCTCCTGTTCGGAGAAGTCGCCGAGGACTACCGCGCGTACGCCATCGGCAACACCCACCGCCACCTTGCCGAGCTGAAGCAGTCGCTATCACGCGAAGGCGGGTTCACCGGTGACCTGGTGTTCACGCCGCATTTGCTGCCCGTGAAGCGCGGAATCCTCGAGACGATTCACGTGCCGCTCACTCGCGTGCTCGATCAATCGACCGCCGAGGGGCTCTACAGCGCGACCTACGATGCCGAGCCGTGCGTGCAGGTGATGCATGGCGCGCTGCCGTCGCTCAAGGACGTCGTGTACCGAAACCGCGTCGCGATCGGCGTGGCGGAAGTTGCCGGCGTGCGCCGGCCGCGTCTCACCGTCATCGCGGCGATCGACAACCTGGTGAAGGGCGCGGCGGGGCAGGCGATCCAGAACATGAACGTGATGCTTGGGCTCCCCGAAACGGCGGGACTCGCGTGCTGAACGTCCGAGTCGTGAAAATCGGCGGCAACGAGCTGGATAACCCCGAATGGGTGAGCCAGTGCGCCCAGGGCGTGAGCAAGATCGGTCCCGCGATTGTCGTGCACGGCGGCGGGCAGGCCGTGAGCACGTGGTCGCGCCGGCTCGGTCTGCCTGTCGAGCAGCGTGACGGCCTGCGTGTGACCACGCCGGAGATCGCCCAGCTGGTCGAGATGGTCCTCGGTGGGCCGATGAATCGGCTCATCGTGACCGCGCTGCGCGCGGCCGGGCTCGATGCGATTGGCCTGTCGGGTGTGGACGGCGGCCTGCTGGGTGCGCAGCCGCTGCAAAACGGAACAGCGCTCGGCGAGGTCGGCGAGATCGTCAGCGTGCGGGCGTCGCTGCTGCAGAGCCTCGTGCTCGCGGGACTGACTCCCGTGGTGGCCCCGGTTGCCCCGTCGCTCGTTGCACCGGTGCGGCCGCTCAACGTCAACGCCGACCAGGCGGCGGCCGCGATTGCCGCCGCGTTGAGTGCCGCGGAGCTGCTCTTCGTTTCGGATGTACCAGGCGTGGCCATCGAAGGCGTCACCCAGCCCACCCTTGCGGCGGCTGAAATTGAGACAATGATTGAAGGAGGCGTTGCGACGGGTGGCATGGCCGCCAAGTTGCGCGCCGCCGCGCAAGCGCTCGGGGCGGGTGTTCGGGCCGTACGGATCGGCGATCTCGACATGTTCGCGCACGCCACCGCCGGCACCCGCCTCCTTGCGGCTCCCGCTCCGGCCGTTCAACCCGCGTGACACTTCCCCTGACGACGACCGACGCCACAGCGCTGCTGGGCGTCTACGCGCGCGTCGGTCCGCTGTTCGTCGCCGGCGAGGGCTCGGAGCTCATCGCCGAGGACGGCACACGCTATCTCGACTTCGTCGCCGGCATCGCGGTCAACGCGTTGGGCTATAACAGCCCGGTGATTCGCGAAGCGGTGCTGCGGGCACTCGACTCGGGACTGATCCACGTCTCGAACCTCTATCGCACCGAGCCGGGCGAACGGCTCGCCGCCGAGCTGACAAAGTCCTTTGGCGGTCAGGCCTTCTTCTGCAATTCGGGCGCCGAAGCAAACGAAGGTGCGTTCAAATTCGCGCGCAAATGGTCGAAGAAGACCGAGATCGTCGCATTCACTGGCTCGTTTCACGGCCGGCTGTTCGCGTCGCTCGCCGCGACCGATCGGCCCGACTACCGCCGCCCCTTCGAGCCGCTGCTCGCGGGTGTGCAGATCCTTCCGCTCGGCGACGTCGAGGCGGCGAGGCGTGCGATCACAGCGGAGCGGACCGCGGCCGTCATCATCGAGCCGGTGCAGGGCGAAGGTGGCGTACGTCCGGTCCCCACGGAGTTTCTGATCTTCCTGCGGCAGCTCTGCGACGAGACCGGCACCGCATTGATCTTTGACGAAGTGCAGTGCGGCCTGGGCCGCACGGGGACTTTGTTCGCGTCGGAGGCGTCGGGCGTCGTGCCCGACATGCACACGCTCGCGAAGCCGCTCGGTGGCGGATTGCCGATGGGCGCGATCCTCGTGAGCGACAGGATCGCGGCTGCACTCGCGCCCGGCGATCACGCGACGACGTTCGGCGGCGGCCCGTTCGTGGCCACGGTGGCGCTCGACGTCGTGCGGACGATCGGCGACCCCGATTTCCTCGCGGACGTGCGTGCAAAAGGGCAGTTGCTCGGCGCGCGGTTGCAGGCGCTGAGCGCCCGCAGCCGGCGCGTGAAGGAAGCGCGAGGTCGCGGTCTGATGTGGGGGCTCGAGCTCAACGAAGTAGCGGCGCCGATCGTCGCCGCGGCACGCGAGCGCCATCTCCTGGTGCTCACGGCCGGCCCGACGGTGATTCGCATTGTTCCGCCGCTCACCGCGACGCGCGAGGACCTCGAGCGCGGCGCCACCATTCTCTCTGAGGTGCTCGCTTGACCAGCCTCTCCGTCAGGACCGCGACGAAGCTTCGCCCCGCCACGCTCGCTGATGTCGCGGCCATGGAAGTGCTCATGGCGCCATTCGTGGCGACGGGCGACCTGTTGCCGCGCTCCAACTACGACCTGTGCCGGCACATCAAGGAGTACGTCGTCGCCGAGACGCCGGATGGCAGCCTGCTGGGGACGGGCAGCCTCAAGGTCTACAGCACCGGGCTCGCGGAAATAGCCGGGCTTGCCGTTCGCGACGATCAGCAGGGGCGAGGCGTCGGCAAGGCGCTCGTCGAGGCGCTGCTCGTAGACGCGCGCGCGCTGGGCCTCAACGAGGTCTTCGGCCTGACCCGCAAACCCCTGTTCTTCATGCGCCTAGGATTCCGTGTTGCAGAGAAGGAACAGTTTCCGCTCAAGGTCTGGGCTGACTGCGCGCGCTGCCCGCGCCAGCATGCCTGCGACGAGGTGGCCGTAGCGCTGACGCTTTAGCCCCGTCTAGATTTCCCGTCCCATGCCCACAGCGCGAGTGATTTTCTGGGACGTTGACACCCAGTACGACTTCATGAAGGCGGACGGCAAGCTCTACGTGCCGGATGCCGAGCAGCTCATCCCGAATCTTCGCAAGCTGACTGACTATGCGCACGGCCACGGCATCCGCATCGTGGCAAGCGCGGACGACCACGTTCAGGGGCACCCCGAGATCTCCGCGACGCCCGATTGGAAAACCACATTTCCGCCCCATTGTCTGCGGGGCACGCCCGGCCAGAAGAAGATCGCGGAGACGACGTTGCGCGATCCGCTCGTCATCGAGCCCGATCCACAGGATCCAGCGACGCTCGCGGCCAAGGTCCGCAATCATCGTGGCGACATTCTCTTTCATAAGCATCGTTTCGACGTCTTCTCTAACCCCAATGTCCTGCCCGTGCTCGATGCCCTCGAGCCTCATGACATCGTCTTGTACGGCGTTGCGCTCGACGTCTGCGACAAATACGCGATCGAGGGTCTGCTCGAGCATCGGCCGCAGGTGCGCCTCTTTGCGGTTGTGGACGCGATGAAGCCCATCGACCGCGATGTCGCCGAACACCTGCTCAAGGAGTGGGGTGACGAAGGCGTACGGCTCGTGAAGACGAGCGAGGTAGCGGTGGGAGGGCTCGTCGAGGAGCTCGAGAGAGCCAGCGCATGACATCGACGACATCAGTCCCGACGCACGCGGTGCCCGTCCCCACGTTCGGCAAGTTTTTCCTGCCCGGCCCCACGGACGTTCACCCCGAAGTACTCGAAGCGATGATCCGGCCGATGATCGGGCATCGCTCCGGCGCGATGGAGAAGCTGCTCCAGAACATCGCCCCCAAGCTCGGCGCCGTGGCCCGCACGTCGCGGCCCGTATTCGTCGGGACCAATTCCGCCACCGGATTCATGGAGATGGCGGTCCGCAACGGCGTGCGCAGGCGTGCGCTGTCCCTCGTCAACGGCGCGTTCAGCGAGCGGTTCGCGGGGATCGTGGGCGCGTGCGGCAAGGAGTGCATCCGGCTCGACGTGCCGCTCGGCGGGGCAGTCGAGCCCGACATGCTGCGAGATGCACTGAAGCGCACCCCCGTGGATGCCGTGACCTGCGTGCATTCCGAGACGTCGACCGGCGTGCTTCAGGACGTTGCAGGGTACGCCGAAGTGGTCAAGGACTTCGACGACGTCTTGCTCCTCGTCGACGCGGTGACGTCGATGTGCGGCTCGCCCGTGGAAACGGACGCCTGGAAGCTCGACTTCGTCTTCACCGGCTCCCAAAAAGCGCTCGCGCTGCCGCCGGGCCTGGCGCTCGGCGTCGCGTCGGAGCGCATGGTCACTCGCGCCAAGACACTCGAAGATCGCGGCGCCTACTTCGACCTGATCAGCTTCCTGACGGCGACGACCAAATTCCAGCCGACGAACACGCCGGCGATATCACTGCTCTACGCACTCGAAGTCCAGCTCGGCCGGATCGAGCGCGAGGGCGGGATCGAAGCGCGCTGGAAGCGGCATGACGCCATGCGCCGGCGCGTCGAAGCGTGGAGTGCCGAGCACGGCGTGACGTTCCTCCCGCGCGAGGGACGGCACAGCTGGACCGTCTCGTGCCTGCGGCTGCCGGAAGGGAAGCACTCCAAGGACGTCGTGGGCGCGTTGAAGCAACAGGGCTGGACGATCGGGTCGGGCTACGGCGCGCTCAAGGACTCGACGATCCGCATCGGGCACATGGGGGATCTCCCCGTCGCGGCGCTGGATGAGCTGCTGCCGCTGATCGGCCGGGCATTGGAATGACCTGGCGTGTCGTCGTGGCCGATCGGGTGGCAAAAAGCGGCCTCGACCTGCTCTCCGGAACACCCGATATCGAAGTCATCGATGTCGCAGGGAAGCCCGCGGAGCTCGATAAGGCGATCGCCTCCGCGCACGCCCTCATCGTGCGCAGCGAAACCCGCGTCACCGCCAGCCTGATGGCGCAGGCCCCGCATCTCCGCGTGGTCGCGCGGGCTGGTACGGGCGTGGACACGATCGACGTGCCCGACGCAACCCGCCGCGGCATCGCCGTGATGAATACGCCCGGCGCCAACACCGTCAGCGCCGCTGAGCACGCCATGGGCCTGCTGCTCGCCCTCGTACGCCGAATCTCCGACGCGGCCGCCGCGATGAAGCGCGGTGAGTGGGACCGCAAACGGTTCGAAGGCACCGAGCTGCGCGGAAAGGTCATGGGCGTGATCGGCCTGGGCCGCATCGGCGGGCACGTCGCGCAGCTGGCGCGGGCGTTCGGGATGCAGGTCGTCGGCCACGATCCCTTTCTGACTCCCGAGCGCGCCGGCGAGATGCATGTGCGCCTGCTGCCGGTCGATCAGCTGCTTCGGACCGCGGATGTCGTCACGCTCCACGTTGCCCTGACCGACGAGACGCACCACCTGATCGATGCAAATCGCTTGAAGCTCATGAAGCCCACGGCGGTACTGATCAACACGGCGCGCGGTGAGCTGGTCGACGAGGCAGCGCTGGCGGATGCGATAAAGGCGAAGCGCATCGGCGGCGCGGCCATCGACGTGTTTGCCCAGGAACCGCTCCCGGCCGATTCGCCATTGCGCGGGCTCGACCGCGTGATCTTGACGCCCCACCTCGCCGCCTCGACGGCCGAGGCGCAGGAGCGGGTCGCGACGGAGATCTGCGTCGCCGTCCGGGAAGCGCTGGTGGCCGGCGATCTCTCGACGGCGCTCAACGTGCCGGGGATGGGCGGCGACTTGCTGCGCCGGCTCGCGCCGCTGCTCGATCTCGCCCGCCGGCTCGGCCGCCTGGCGCTCGCGCTCGCGGACGGTCCGGTGAAGTCGGTCGAAGTCGCCTACGGTGGTAAAGAAGAAGGTGCGCAGCGCCCGGTGCTCGTTGCGGCGCTCGAAGGGTTGTTGACCGCCATGAAGGCAGGCCCGGTCAGCCTGGTCAACGCGCAGGTGCTGGCCGAGGAAAAGGGCATACAGCTCGGCGCCAAAACCGGCGCGCCGGAGACCGGGTTCGAGACGTCGATCGGCGTGAAGGTCGATACGGCGCGCGGCCGCGTGCGCGTGACGGGCGCGCTCATCGGCGACAGCCACGGCCGCGTGATTCGCATCGACGACTTCCACGTGGACGTCGTGCCCGACGGCTGGATGCTCATCATCAGGAACCGCGACGTCCCGGGCGTGATCGGCCGTGTCGGGTCGGCGCTCGGTAGCGCCGGCATCAACATCGCGAGCTATCACCAGGCACGCCGCGCTGCGCAGCCTGTCGGTGCGCCGGGCGACGCGCTCGCCGCGATCAACGTCGATCAGGCGCTGACTAACGGAGTGCTCGACAAGCTGCAGGGATTGACGGACGTGCTGGACGTCCGGCTCGCCAACTTCGGAGACTAGCATGAAGGCTGTCCTGGGTTTGCTGGCGCTGCTCGCGGGTGTGGCCCTTCCCGCGGTTGCGCAGGTGCCGGATCACGTCACCGACATGCTGCGCCGTATTTTCGCGTCAGCGGAATTCGCGCCGCAGCGCTTCGGACCGGCACGATGGATCGACAACGGCGCCGCCTATACCACCGTGGAGAAATCCGCGGCGATCCCCGATGCGTTCGACATCGTGCGCTACGAGACTGCCACGGGCACACGGAGTGTCTACATCTCGGCGCGCCAGCTGGTCCCCTCCGGTGCGACCGAGGCGCTCGACTTTGACGACTACGCGTGGTCGGCCGACGGCAAGCTCCTGCTGCTCTTCACCAACACCGAGCGCGTCTGGCGGCAAAACACGCGTGGCGACTACTGGGTGCTCAACCGGACGACCGGCGCGCTGAAAAAGCTCGGCGGACCGAACTCGCCGCCGTCTACGCTCATGTATGCGAAGTTCTCCCCGGCCGGCGATCGCGTGGCCTACGTGCGGCAAGGAAACGTCTACGTGGAGCGGCTTGCGGACGGCGCCATCACGGCCCTGACGAACGATGCGGACTCGCTCCACGTGAACGGCATGACCGACTGGGTTTACGAGGAAGAATTCGACCTGCGCGACGCGTTCCGCTGGTCACCCGACGGCTCGAAGATCGCCTACTGGCGGTTCGACATGACGGGCCTGGGCACCTATCTCCTCGTCAACGACACCGACTCGCTCTATCCCCACGTCACGCCGATTCAGTATCCCAAAGTGGGGACCACGAACTCGGCGGTGCGCGCCGGCGTGGTCAGCGCCGACGGTGGCGCCACCACGTGGCTCCAAATCCCCGATGACCCGCGGGAGAACTATCTCCCGCGCATGGAGTGGGCGGGACCGAGCGAGCTGATCCTCCAGCGCATCAACCGGCTCCAGAACACTGACCGCGTCATGCTCGCGAACGCGGCCACGGGAGCCACGCAGACCGTCCTCACCGAGCGCGACAGTGCCTGGGTCGACGTCGTAGACGAGATCCAGTGGCTCGCGAAGGGCACCGAGTTCCTCTGGACGAGCGAACGCGACGGGTGGAGGCATGTCTATCGGGTCAGCCGGGACGGAAAGCGCGTCACGAACGTCACGCCCGGCAACTTCGACGTCGTCGACATTGCGGCGGTGGACGAGGCCGGGCAGTGGCTCTACTACATCGCGTCTCCGGACAATGCGACTCAGCGCTACCTGTATCGCACCCGGCTCGACGGCAAACACCCCGCCGTGCGGGTGTCGCCGGCCGCGGCGGCGGGTTGGCATTCGTACCGAATTTCCCCGGATGCGCACTGGGCCTTCCACACCTACTCGCACTTCGACAGTCCCTCAGTGATCGATCTGGTGCAGCTGCCGTCTCATCGCGTCGCGCGAACCCTCGTCGACAATGCCAGGCAACGCGCGGCCGTCGCGCCGGTGATCAAGCGCCCCGGTGAGTTCTTCAAGGTGGCGGTCTCCGATGGTGTCACGCTCGACGGCTGGATGATCAAGCCGGCGAATTTCGACTCCACCAGGGTGTATCCGCTGCTGATGTACGTCTACGGCGAGCCGGCGGGACAGACCGCGACCGACTCCTGGGGCGGCGGCCACCTGTGGGAGCACACGATCGCCGATCAGGGATACGTGGTGGCCACGGTCGACAATCGCGGCACGCCGACGCCACGCGGGCGCGCGTGGCGCAAAGTGGTCTACGGGGCGATCGGCGTCTTATCGAGCCGAGAGCAAGCCGACGCGGTGAAGGCCCTCACCGGATCGCGCCGCTATCTCGACCCCTCGCGGGTCGCGGTCTGGGGCTGGAGCGGCGGCGGCTCGAGCACGCTGCAGGCGATGTTTCGTTATCCCGACGTCTATCAAGTCGGGATGTCGGTCGCTCCCGTGCCGGACGAGCGGCTCTACGACACGATCTACCAGGAGCGCTACATGGGCCTCCTGGACACGCCGGCCGACAGCGCGCGCTACAACCGTGCGTCTCCGATCAATCAGGCGCAGGGATTAAAAGGACGCCTGCTGGTTGTGCACGGCTCCGGCGACGACAACGTGCATTACCAGGGCACCGAGCGGCTGGTGAACCGCCTGGTCGAGCTCAACAAGTCGTTCGACTTCATGGCGTATCCGAATCGCTCGCACTGCATCTGCGAGGGCCGTGGCACGACGCTCCACATCTATTCGCTGCTCACGCGGTATTTGGTGGAGCATCTTCCGGCGGGGCCGCGGCCGGCCATCCCTTGATCGTCGCGGTGACGCGCGCGGTCAGTCCCTCGCTGGCGGCATGCGAGCTGACCCACCTGCCGCGCGATCCGATCGACGTCACCAAGGCAATCGCCGACCACGAGCGCTACGAGGCGGCGCTGCGCTCGCTGGGCGCCAGGGTTGTCCGGGCGCCGCAAGAACCGACCCTACCGGACGCAGTCTTTGTCGAGGATACCGCGCTCGTGCTCGACGAGGTCGCGATCATCACGCGACCAGGCGCTGCCTCACGGCGGCCGGAAACAAAATCCATGGCAACCGTCTTGAGCGCGTACAAGTCGCTGCGCCGTATCAAGCCGCCCGGCACGCTTGATGGCGGTGACGTGCTCCGCGTGGGTAGAACGATCTACGTCGGTCTCTCCTCACGAACCAATAAAGACGGGCGGGCTCAGCTCGAGACGATCGTCCGCGAGTGGGGTTACGAGGTCATCGCCGTTCCGATCGACGGCTGCCTTCACCTGAAGAGCGCAGTCACGCAGGTCGCGGACAATCTCCTTCTGATCAATGCCCAGTGGGTACGTCCGGAGTGCTTCGCGTCGATCGACATTATGACGGTCGCCCCATCGGAACCGGCTGGGGCCAACGCGCTGCAGATCGGGACAGCGGTCATCTATCCACAGCATCATCCGGAGACGGCAGAACGTCTGGAGCGCGCCGGCGTGCGTGTGGTGCTTGTCCCCTGTACGGAGCTCGCGAAAGCCGAAGGTGGCGTGACCTGCTGCAGTCTAGTGTTTGAAGCGGAACCCTAGTCGGCGGCTTGCGGCTGCACCTCATCGGCCAACAATCGGAATGACTTCACCGCGCCGGTGAGCCGGTCGGCTGCTTCGGCCAGCTGATTGGCCGACGACGCGATCTCCTCGGTCGACGCGCTCTGCTCCTCGCCTGACGCCGCCAGCTCTTCGGCCGACGCGAGCAGCGTGTCGGTCTGGCCGGCAACCGTCGTCAACCGGTTCGCAATCTCCTCCACGAGCGACCGCAGCTCCCCGGCCGACTGCGCGATCTCGCGGCTCCAGGCATCGTTGGCGTCTGCCTCACTCGCGACCGTCGCCAGACCCTGCGCGGCCGTCTGCGAGGCTTCGCGTACCGCCGCGCCTCCCTCCGCCAGCCGCACGAGTCGGTCGCGCGTCGCCTGGACGCGCGTCAGGACGCCGCGCACCGTGTCGGCCGTCTCGCCGGCGGCGGCGGCGGCCACGGACGCCAGCTTGCGCACCTCGTCTGCCACGACCGCGAATCCGCGTCCCTGCGGGCCGGCGCGCGCCGCTTCGATCGCGGCATTGAGCGCCAGCATGTTCGTCTGCGTCGCGACCGCCTTGGTCTGCGCCACGAACGTCTGAATTCTGGCCGTCGCCTGCGTCAGCGCCTCCGCTTCCGCCGCGCCCTTGGCGACTTCGTCGGCGAGTTTGGCGAGCCGGACCGTGCTTTGGTCGAGCCCGTCCTTGTGCCGCCGCGCCAGCGCCGCGAGGTCCGCGTTGCGGCGCGCCGCTTCCTCGGCCCCCTGGGCGAGCTTCGCCGCAATCTGGAGGATCCGGGCGGCGTCGTCGGCCGCCGCACGGACCAGCTGCGATTGCTCCGCGGCACGCCGCGAGAGGTCCTGCGATGTCGAGGCCATCTCCTGCGTGGACGCGCTCATCTCCTCGGTCGATGCCGAGATCTCGGTGGCCATCGCGGCGGCCTCGTCGGCGGCAGCGCGGATCGCGCCCACTAGCCGGCGCAGCGCCACCACCATCGAGTGTACCGATGACAGCAGCTCCGCGACTTCGCTCGCCTCGGCGCGATGCGTCGTGACCGTCACTGAGAGGTCGCCGCCCGCGACGCGGCTCGCGATCGCGCCCGCGGCTCGCACCGGTTCGGTTACCAGCCGGCCGAGGCGGTGCGACAGCCAGAAGAGCGCCCCGACGGCGACGGCCGCTACCAGCAGGGCGCCCAGCCACACGGCGCGTTGCGTGCTTCGCGCCGTGGCGAACGCCGTCGCCGCGGGCTCCCGATACAGCACCCACCACTGGCCCTGATTCGCGGGCACCGAGGCGACGAGCTCGTGCTCGCCCTGCACCGTCGTGACGTGGGCCGTCGTTACCGCGGCGCCGAGCGGGATGCGATCCTTGTCGGGCAGGGCCTGCAGCAGTAGGGCGGCGTCTTTCGCGACGAGCACGTTGCCGCGGTTGTCCACCACCTGGGTATAGGCTCCGCCTTCCAGCCGTTCCGTGCCAAGCAGCGCCGACAGGCGGTCCAGGGCAAAGACCGCCTTGAGGACGCCCACCGGCCGCTGACCCTGCGACGCGCGGATGGCGACATCGAACTCGAGGGAAGCGGCTCCGGCGGACGAGTCGAACCCCGCACCTCCCTCGTACAGGCCCTCTGAGATCGCGCGCTGCCACCAGGTCTCGTCGCGCTGCACGAAATCGGACGGGCGGTCGGACGTGAAGACGTTCAGCCCGTGGCTCTCGGTCACGATGATCTCGGCGAGATCGGACGTCGCCGGATAGTTGCGGAGATGAGTCGCGAGGGCCGGGTCGCCACCGAGCTGGCGACTGGTATTGAATGCGCGCTCCAGGTCGGGAATCGTCATGCGGTCCAGCCCGCGCGTGATCGCGGCCTGGCCTGCTTCGCGGACGGCCGCGATGAGCTGCGGTTCGCTCGCGAGCGCCGTGGCTTCGTGCCGGCGTTCCTTCAGATACAGCGACACGATGGCGGCGATGCGGGTGGCGTCATCGCGCCCGCGCGCGTCAGCCGCCTGCTCGAGGACCCGACCAACACGGTTGCTCGTCAGCAAGGCGACGAACACGACGAGCAGGACGGCGGCGCCCGCCCCGGAGATCAGGAAACTCTGCCGCAGTTGCTGTGACTTGATGGCCATTCGGGTTTAGTTTTACCACCGTATGCGAGACATCCCAAGCTACGACCCGGCATCGCTCGAGGCAAAGTGGCAGGCCCGCTGGGCTGAGCGTCACACGAATGAGCCCGACCTCGATCGTGCCGCCCGGCCGTTCTACAACCTCATGATGTTTCCGTACCCATCGGCCGAAGGCCTCCACGTCGGCAACATGTTCGCGTTCACGGGGGCGGACATCTATGGCCGGTTCAAGCGGCTCCAGGGCTACGACGTGTTCGAGCCGATGGGGTTCGACGCATTCGGCATCCATTCCGAGAATTACGCGCTCAACGTCGGTACCAATCCCGCCAAACTCATTCCCCAGAACATCGCCACATTCCGCCGCCAGCTCCGCAGGTTCGGCGGCATGTACGACTGGCGGCATGAGCTTTCGACCACCGATCCCGCCTACTACAAGTGGACGCAGTGGCTCTTCTTGCAGCTCTACAAGGCGGGACTCGCCTACAAGAAGCGCGCGGCGGTGAACTGGTGTCCCAAGGACAAGACCGTGCTCGCCAACGAGCAGGTCATCGATGGGCGCTGCGAGCGGTGTGACACGCCGGTCGAGCAACGCTTCCTCGACCAGTGGTTCTTTCGGATCACGAACTACGCCGAGCGACTTCTCGAAAACCTTCAGAGCCTCGACTGGTCTTCCTCCACTGTCCTGCTTCAGAAGAACTGGATCGGCCGGAGCGAAGGGGCCGAGCTGGTCTTCGAGACCCCGAGCGGCAAGAAGATCACGGTCTTCACGACGCGACCCGATACCGTGTTCGGCGCGACATACCTCGTGCTCGCGCCCGAACATCCGTTGGTGGACGAGCTGACAGCGGTCGAGCAGCGCTCCGCCGTCAAGGCCTATCAGCGTGAGGTGCAGGCCAAGGACATCGTGTCGCGGCGCGTCGGCGACAAGACCAAGACCGGTGTGTTCATCGGCTCCTACGCTCGAAACCCGGCGACGGGAGAGGCGATCCCCATCTGGATCGCCGACTACGTCCTGATGGAGTACGGAACCGGCGCGATCATGGCGGTTCCTGCCCACGACAAGCGGGACTTCGAGTTCGCTACGCAGTTCAAGCTTCCGATCCGGCAGGTCGTGGCGGTCACCGGCGAAACGCTGCCCATCGTCGCCGAGACCGGTGTGCTGATGAACTCGGGCGCGTTCGACGGCACGGCGTGCGCCCTAGGCGCGCGCAAGATCGTGGAGTGGCTCAACGGACGCGGACTCGCGACGGCACGCGTCCAGTACCGGCTGCACGACTGGTGCATCTCACGGCAGCGGTACTGGGGTCCACCGATCCCGATCATCTATTGTGAGACGTGCGGCGTCGTGCCCGTGCCCGAAAAAGACCTCCCCGTCGAGCTTCCGCTCATCGAGGACTTCCGTCCGGACGACACAGGCGTCAGCCCGCTCGCGCGGCACGAGGAGTGGTATTTCGTGAAATGCCCGCAGTGCGGCGGCCGCGCCCGGCGGGAGACGGACGTCTCCGATACGTTCCTCGACTCGGCCTGGTACCATCTGCGCTATCCGTCGACGGAATTTCACGACCGGCCGTTCGATCCGGCGCGCACGAAGAAGTGGCTTCCGGTGTCGAGCTACATCGGCGGCAACGAGCACGCCGTGCTGCACCTGTTGTACGCGCGGTTCATCTGTCTCGTGTTGTCCGATCTCGGCCACGTGCAATTCGAATCGCCCTACCCGAAGTTCCGTGCGCACGGCCTGATCGTGAAGGACGGCGCGAAGATGTCCAAGTCGCGCGGCAATGTCGTCGTCCCCGACACCTATATCCAAGAATGGGGCGCCGACACCTTCCGCATGTATCTCATGTTCCTGGGGCCGTTTCAGGAGGGTGGGGACTTCAGGGACTCGGGGATCGTCGGCCAGCGGCGCTTCTTGGAAAAGGTGTGGACGCTGGCTCACGAAGCCGGCGCCAAGGGCACGCAGGCGCCGGAGCTCGAGCAGAAGCTCCATCGCACGATTCGTAAAGTAACCGCGGATACCGAGGCGCTTCATTACAACACGGCGATCTCGGCCATGATGGAGTATGTGAACGAGCTCAGGCACGAAACCGCCACCAGAGATCTGATCGCGCCGCTCGTCGTCATGCTGGCACCCTACGCCCCACACATCGCGGAAGAGATGTGGTCGGTGCTGGGCAATGACAGCTCGGTCTTCGAGGCGCGTTGGCCCGCTTTCGAGGAGCGGCTCGCGTCAGCAGGCGACGTCGAGATTGCCGTCCAGGTGAATGGCAAGCTTCGGTCGCGCCTTACGGTGCCGCGCGGCATGGCTGAGCAAGAGGTCATGAAGATCGTGCTGAACGACCCCGCAGTCAGGAAATTCGTGGATGGACAACCGGTGAAGAAAGTGGTCTTCGTGCAGGACCGGCTCGTCAACCTGGTCGTCTAGAGCGCCTTGGCGACCAGGTCGCCGACCAGGTACCCCACCGCCGCGACTCCAACGCCGATCACGAACATGTCGATGCCGCTGCGAATCACGCCGCGGCCGGTGAAGAAGCTGCGCGCCGCCCCGACGGCGAAGTGGGACAGCATCGCGACCGTGAACGCGACCCAGATGGCGACGCGACCCTGGAACAGGAGAAATGGGGCCACGGGAATGAAGGCGCCGACTGCGGTCGCAATACCGGTGATCCACCCCTCGCGGAACGGTGTGGCGTGCGCCTCGCCGATCTTCAGCTCATCGCGCACCTGCTCGCCCAACGCGCGCACCGGATCGCGCATGACTTCCTCCGCCATGCGGCGGGCCGTCCGCGGATCCACACCTTTCGCCTCGTACTGGAGCGCCATCTCTTCCTGCTCCACCTCCGGCATCAGGCGAATCTCTTCCTTCTCCATCGCGATTTCGTGCTCCCACACCTCCTGCTCGCTCTTCGCCGCGAGGTAGCCGGACGAGCCCATCGAGAGCGCGTCCGCGATCATGCCAGCGACGCCGGAGATCATGATCATGTGCGGCTGCACCGCGGCGCCGATCACGCCGGCCACGAGCCCAAAGTTCGCCGTCAGTCCGTCATTGAAGCCGTACACCACGTTGCGCAGGAAACCACCTGATCCCGTCTTGTGCCACGGCTCGGCGCCTTTGCCGGCCAGATCGGCAAGCGTGCCCGCGTGGGCGGCCGATTCCTTGGCGAGCTGGAGCGAGACCTCCTGCGCGTCGGAGAGGGTCGATGCCTTATGGAGGTTCAGGTACCCCTTCACCTCTTCGCCCTCTTCCCGCAGCAGCATCGGCAGCAGATAGCGCGTCCCGAACCGCCGGCCGAACCACGCGCGGAGCTTCGCGTTCAGCGACGGCCGCGCGTGATCCACCTTGTGGCCGTGCTCGCCGAGGAGCTTGCTCCACATCTGCACGTGGCGCTCTTCGACGCCGGCGAGCTTGATGTAGACGTCTTTGCGGTGCGGGTCGGATTCCTGGCCGGCGAGTGCGAGGTAGAGGTAGGCCGCGTCGGCTTCATCCTGCCAGTGATGGAGCCATTCGTGGACTTCGGACTTGGCCATGCGGCAAGCTACTACGGCTCAATGGTTTAAGGAACCATGTGTTTCCCTAGGACCACTTCGCGACGTTCTACGTAGTTGTGGCATCATACTTTTCGGACAATGACAGTGTCTCTCGCCGTCCCAGATGTCCTCGTCGCCCGTGCGCAAGCCGGAGATGAAGCAGCCCTCGAAGCCCTGTTCCGGGCGTTCGAGACGCCTGTCTACAATCTCGTCCGGCGGATTTTGCGGCGGCCCGAAGATGCCGAGGACGTGCTGCAGGAGACGTTTCTCGAGGTCGTGAGAAACATCAAGCAGTACCGGGGCGAGGGGTACCTGTGGGGCTGGATTCGGCGGATCGCCACCACGAAGGCGCTGATGCGAATTCGGCGCGAGCAGGTGCGGGAGACCGAATCGCTGGACGACGAGCCCGGAAAACCGGGGATGCATGTCGGCGCGAACATCGATCTCGAGCGCGCGTTCGAACACTTGTCCGAGACGTCGCGCGCCGTGGTGTGGCTGCATGACGTCGAGGGATATACGCACGAAGAAATTGCGGAGCAGATGGGCAAAACGGTGAGCTTCTCCAAGTCGCAGTTGGCGCGTGCCCACACGCGGCTGCGGCGGATGCTCGATGAAGGAGCGACGGCATGATGCATTGCACGATGGAAGATCTGGGAGCCCTGCAGGCAGGTGAGGCGTCGGTCTGGGCGCGCCGGCACATCACCACCTGCGCTGTCTGTCAGGCGGAGCTGGAGGGGTTGTACCAGCGCGTCGCCCAGCTGAAGGCGCTACCGGCGCTGCATCCCCCGCGCGACCGCTGGCCGGCCGTGCGGCAGGTGCTGCGGGCGGAGCAGTCTCGGCGCCGCCGCGTGTGGAGCGCCTGGAGCGGAAGTCTCGCCGCCGCGGCGGCATTGACCGCGCTCCTGCTCGTCCGGCCGTGGGGTGGGACGCAGTCCCTCCATGCCGAGCTCAATCAAGTCAAGCAGCAATCGGCGACACTCGAAGATTCCTTGCAGCAATACGACACCGAGGGCCGTGTGCTGAGTGGTCACGCAGCGGCGGTCGTGGCGGACCTCGAAGACCGCATTTCCGTGATCGACGGTACGCTCACGCAGCGGGAACAGAGCGTGCAGGACGCCCAGCTCGTCCAACTTTGGCAGGAGCGCGTCGGACTCATGCGGGAGCTGGTGAATGCCCGCGCGACCCGCGCTCGTTACGTCGGGCTCTAGGAGCCTGGGGAGAATTAGATGAAGCGCACTTGGACACTGGCAGCACTCGCCGTCTGCCTCTTGCTGCCGGCGGCAGCGGCGGCACAGGACGCACAACCGCGGGCCCGTACACGGCCGCGCGTGCGGGTGGAGACCCGGAATGGGCCGTTCGGCGTCTATACGTTCGCGGACAAACACGGCCGGATCGGTGTGGTCGTGGACACGCGGGCCAATGAGGCCGGTGATAAGATCGGCGCCCGCGTCGAAGGCATTACGCCCGGTGGACCGGCGGAGAAAGCGGGCCTGAAGGCAGGGGACGTCATCACCCGTTTCAACACCACGGCACTCGGCGGCGTCGAGTCGGAGGAAGATGACGATTCCGGTCCCGGCATGAAGCTGATCTCCCTGGCGCGCCGGCTCGAGCCGGGTGACACGGTGTCGATCGAGTATCGCCGCGGAACCGATAGCAGGAAGGCCACGCTCGTCGCCGAGGATATTGGTGATGACACTCGGGTCGAAATGCCCGACATGGGCCACATGGAAGGGATGTTCCCCAAGATGGACATGCCGGAAGGCAGAACCTTCACCTTCGCGTTCGGTTCTCCCTGGGGCGGGATCGAGATGGTGAGCCTGAATCCCGACCTGGGTGACTATTTCGGGACGCGCGAAGGAGTCCTCGTGGTCCGGGCACCGGAAGACTCTTCGCTGACCCTGAAGGGTGGGGACGTCATCGTTTCGATCGGTGGCCGCAAGCCTTCGTCACCCGAGCAGGCGATGCGGATCCTGCGGTCCTACGATACGGGCGAAACCGTCACGCTGGATGTGCTGCGCAAGAAAGGGCACGTGAACGTGACCTGGAAGGTGCCGGACGAGGAGCGGCGGTACCGGAACCTCATGCCGCGGATGCGTGAGGAGCCGAGTCGGTTCCGCGTCGCGCCGAAGATAAGGATTCGTGATGTGATCCGGACCAGCCGGGCAATTTAAAGGGCGCCGAAGGGGCGCCGAGGTGGCGGCGAGGGGGCGGCGCCCCTTCGCCGCCGTTTCATTCGCCGCCCTATCGCCGCCCTATCGGTTCGGCCCTACCAGGATCGCGTTCGTGAGCATGCGCGCCGGCCCCCTCCAGAAGGCCCGGAACAGCGGATCGCTCAGAAACAGCACGACCCTCCCATTTCCCTGGTTCTCGACCGCCGCCCAGGTCGATCCCTTCAGTAGCCGCGCGGTGTTGTCCGGCCAAGTGAACCCCGACAGCACCAGCGAGTCCACGGGGTCTGTGAACGTGACGGGATTGGCGCCGCCCTTGGACGGCCGCCAGAACGTGTCTCCGTCGATGAACACCGGGATCTTGTTGCGCTCGTATCCGGCCGTCAGCCAGTGCGTGGTATCGAGCGTCGCCCGGAAGATCGCCCCGGGAATCCACTCGGGCCGGTCGCGCGGGGCCGCCGTCTTCGAGACCAGCGGGGGAGCGTCGCCCACGGCGGCGGTGTCGGCTTTTGCGCCGCTGTCGGGCGCGACACTCGCGACGCTGGACAACTCCAGGTCCTTGTTCGTTGCCAGGTCGCCGGCGCCGCCGTAGCCGATCAGCACGCCGCCCGATCGCACCCAGGCCTTCAGCTTCGCGGCGCCGTCATCGCCGAGCTCGCGGCGCATCCGGCCGCCCGAGCCGTCGGGGATGATGATCACGTTGAAGCTCTGAAGGTCATCCACCCGCCCAATTGAGCGGAGCGGAACAGGAGTGAACGGCACGTTGAGCTCGCGCGCGAGGTAGTGCCATAACCAACCGTAGCTCGTTTCCGAAATCCCGTCTCCCGCTGCCACTAGGATCTTGGGAGCGTGCAGCCCGGTCACGTCCTCCGAGCCGACTCCGGCATCCCCGGTGTCGGGGAAAGCGGTCTGCAGCGGGAAGACGGGTACGCCCTGCGCGGGTCCCAGAGCCGCAATGCGGTCGTGCAGCGTCGGGGCGTTGCGCTGCACGCGCGCGACGAACGTTCCGCGGGGATAACTGCGGCCCCCGATCAGGATCGTTTGCCTCGTGACGGCGAGCTTGAAGTCTTCGGCCTCGAGCGCGAGGGCGAGGCGCGCCGCCCCCGGCCGGTCGTTCAGGAACGCGTAGGCACTGATCGCGCGAGCGGGCGCCGCCGGCGGTGGTACGAGCGAGTCGGTGACCGCGTCGCCCGGTGGTCCTGCATCTTCGGTCCAATAGGCGTCGAGATTGAAAGACAGCGGCAGCGACCACGCCGTGATGTCGTAGAAGCCGTAGTCCTCTTTCTCGGCATCTTCGCCGCGGCGCCGGTTGCGCTGGAATTTCCCGATCTCGCGCTGCACGAATGACCGCTCCATGCTCGCCTGCGGCTCGAGCATGGCTTTCGCGATGCGCCGCTGGGGCTGGTTCAGGTCGACCACGTAGCTACCGGCCGGAAACGTCCGGGCGGCGGGGGCCGCGCTCCCGCTGATGTACGCGTGCGCGAGTCGCGCCGAGAGCGGCTGCTTCAGCCGCGTGACCTCGATCCCGTTTCTGAGCAGCAAGCCGATCACGTGCGCCGCCGACTGCGGGTCGTTGCCCGGGACGATCACCACGCGCTTCATCCGATCGGTGGCCGCTTCGGCCATCGCCGAGCGGCGGAAGTCATAGTAGTCCTGCAGCCGGCTCTGCCGGTTCTTCGCGGTCGTCTCGAGGGTCGCGAGGGACGCGACGAAGTGGTGCGCGATGCCGTCCCGGAAGGTCGTGATACTGCCGTCGTCTCGACGCTTGCGGTATTCCGGACCGCCGTCGGTTTCGTACGTCATCCCGGTGGCCCCCTGGAACGTGGTCCATTCGTCCCAGTAGCCGACGTAGAAAAAGTCGAAGACCCCACCCACGTAGTACTGCCAACCATAGCGGTCGAACGCGGCGGCGTTACCGCGGCCGTACGTCGCGAACCACTTCGGCGTCTGCGGGGGCAGGTTCATGTTGATCGCTTGCGCGACCGGCGGGAAGAAGAACGACGACGTCGTCGAGTGGTGGTCCACGAAGACCTGCGGGCGCCAGCGCAGGATGCCGTCCATCATGCTGCGCACCTCGGACTGGCTCTGCGCGAGCAGATCGCGGTTCATGTCGAAGCGGTAGTGGCTGTAGCGACCGGTGATGCTCCAGGGCTCGTTCTGTTCGAACGCCCACGGGTGATCCGCGCCGATGCCGACAGAGTTGTACCACGCGGCGAAGCGCTCGTGGCCGTCGGGATTAGCGGATGGGTTCAGCACCACAACCACCGACTTCAGGATCTCGAGGGTCTGCGGCTCGTCCGAGGAGGCGAGCTGGTAGGCCACCTGCATCGCGGCCTCGAAGCCCGCCGGCTCGTCGCCATGCACGGAGTACTGGAAGACCGCGATCGCCGGGCTCTGCGCCGCGATCGCCGCGGCCCGGGCCGCCGAGGTCTTGCGCGGATCCGCCAGCTCGGCGATCTCGGCCCGAATCTGATCGAGCTTGGCGAGGTTGGCGGGATCGGAAATGATCAGCGCGCGAATCGGCCGGAACTCAGTCGTACGTCCCCACGTCTCGATGCGCACGCGGTCGCTCGCCGTGGCGACCAGGGTGTCGAGATAGTGCTGCATTACTGCGTACATCGTGTGGTGGTCGCCCGCGGCGTAGCCGGTGATCGCTTCGGGGCGGGGGACGGCCTGGCGATAGGGACCGCGGGAGTAAAAGTCGAACGGTTCCTGGGCGGTCAGGGTCGTGGTCAGAGACACCCCGACTACCAACGCAACGAGACTCGGGCGCATGAACTCTACCGTGAAGGGGTGAAAACCGAACTGCTACGACCGGCGGCGCGCTGCCGGCAATGCCTGATCGAAAGAAGCGAACTCGAATGGCTTAGCGACGCAAGGCCGGCCGGTCCCGTCGAGAAAGCGCCGCATTTGCTCGTTCACGAGGTCGCCCGTCGTGAAAATCACGCGCTCGGCGTGGGTGGGGTCGTTGCTGCGGAGCCGCTCGTACAACTGCTCGCCGGACAGATCCGGCATGCGCATATCCAGGATCACCGCGTCGTACTTCGATGCTTTGAGCCGCAGCAATCCATCCTCACCACTGGCCGTCGTCTCGACCTGGTGGCCCTTGGCCGCGAGATAGCGCTGCAGCGACACACGGACCGACGCTTCGTCATCGATGACCAGCACGCGCAGGCTGTCGGCGCTCGGGCTTTCGACGTGAGCGACGGCGGCATGCTCTCCAGACGGCCGCGGCTCGGTGATCGGTATCTCGACCACAAAGCGCGCCCCACTCCCCGATTGTGAGGAGTTCTCCGCCCAGATCTTGCCTTCGTGCTCGCGGACGATGCCCAGCGAGATCGAGAGCCCGAGCCCCGTGCCCGAGCCCGTCGGCTTGGTCGTAAAGAAGGGGTTGAAAATCCGCTCGATCAGATTGGCTGGGATGCCCGCACCCGTATCCTCGACTTCGATACGGATCGCGTCGCCGTTGCGGCGCGTGCTGACCGTCAGCCGGTGGTGACCTTCCTTCTGCTCCATCGCCTGCTCGGCATTGGTGATGAGGTTCAGGAACACCTGCTGGAGCTGATGCGCGTCGGCCATCGTATCCGGGATCGACTCGTCGTATTCGCGGCGCACGTCGATGCCGCGGACCCGGAGCTCGTACCCGCGCAGCTCGAGCGTATCGTCGAGTACCTGGTTGATCGCCGTCGGCACCTTCTCGGCTTTATGCTGGCGCGCGAAGGTCAGCAGATTCTGCACGATACGGCTGGCCCGCCGCGCTTCGCTGTAGATCGTTTCCGCCGCCGTCCGCTGGTCGGGCGGGAACCGCTTTTCGGCGAGCAGCAGCTGGGCGAACGCGGAGATGCCCGCGAGCGGGTTGTTCAGCTCGTGCGCCACGCCGGAGACGAGCTGCCCGATCGCGGACATCTTCTCCGACTGGATGAGCTGTTCCTGGAGCATCTTTTGATCGGTGACGTCGCGAATGAGGCACAGCACCTCTTCGTCTTTTTGCGGCGTCGAATAGGTCACCGAGATGATCCGCGTCTCGCCGTCCTTGCGGTAAAACTGGGTCTCGAATAGCCCGGTCTCGCCGGCCAGCGCCTGCTGGAAGTGGCCCAGCGCCTTGGGCAGGTCGTCGTCGGGGAGCATGGGGGCGAACCACTGGCCGACCAGCTCCTCGCGCTTGTATCCGGAGATGTTCTCGGCGGCGTGGTTGACGGTCGTAAACCGGCCGTTGGCATCCAGCGTGACGATGGCGTCGGAGGCCGACTCCACCAGGTGGCGGTAGCGTGCCTCGGAACGGGCGAGCGTGTCCTGGGCGCGCTTGGGATCGGTGATGTCGCGCAGCGTGGCGACGGTGCCGATCAGCTCGCCGTTGACGCGGAAAGGGCCGCTCGACACGGCCACATCGCGCTCTTCCTTGGTGCGGTGATTGACGATTCGCGTTTCGTAGCGCTGCGGGTCGCCGGCGAGAACCTTGTCTTCACGGGACGCCACGTGCGCGCGCTCTGGCGGTGAGACATGATCGGCAATCGCCTGGCCGACCACGTCGTTCAGCTCCCAGCCCAGCAGCTCCGCACCCGCCGCGTTCGCCGCCAGAATACGGCGGTCCGTCCCCGTCACGACCACGGCATCGGGCAGGGCGGCGACGATATCGGCTGCCGCCTGCAGCAGGTCCAGCCGCGGACCCTTCGTTCCCGCAGCGTTTTCCCGAGTGCCTCGGGACGGAGAGATGCGACGGGCCTTACTCACGCGTGATAAGACGCCTCCATGGAGAAGCGCATCAGCTTGAGGCTCTCTAGCGCTGCGTCCGAGATCTTCTGCGGGTTAGCGCCGTCGCGCTTTACGCAATCCTTGATGATCTCGAGCGCGTGGATGGGATGCTCGTCGTCGTACTTCGCATGCTCCTCGAGCCACCAGCGCCCGCGCGGCCCGATTTTTTCGTTCTTGGCGAGCCCCCGCAGGGCCTTTTCGGAGATCTTCTGGGCGACACCCTCGACCGCGTAATTGGTCGCCGCCACCGCCGTGCCGAACTCGGCGTTCCGGCACATCTCCGTTAGGTACGCGTGGAATTTCTTGGTCTCGGGCAGCATCGGCTCGGGTTCCTGGAAGCGCTTCTTATGGACGTTGAAGCCGTCCCCCATCGCCCGCCACATCGCGTCATGCCGGCGTTCCACACGAATGTTGTCCGTGAAGAACTCCCGGCCCATCGCCGGTGAGCGATCCAGCAGCATCTGCAGCCACTGGGGGAAGTCGCGGATGATCGGATAAAACGCCACCAGGAAGTTCTGGATCTGCCCGTCGATCAGTTGATTCTCGGACGCGTCGATGATGACCGGCGTATCGAGGATCGCCTGACGGCTGGGCTCGAGCGTCCCATCCAGGTCCGCCACCCAAGCTGGGTGCGGGGTGATTTCGACTGCCATCGCTGCTCCTATCCCGGGCGCGGGTTGGGGCAACCAAGGGAATTACCGGTCCAAGCGTGGCCTCAATGTACGGGCGGGCGATGAACTTGCAAGCGTAAGTCGGATAGTGACTTGGCACACGGGACAAGGATGGCCTCTTGACAAGATATATCGTGCAGGAATATCGTGGCGTAACATCTAACATGAGGCAGAGATGGGCGGGAAGTCCGGATGGGAGGGGTTCGGTTTTGCGTTCGGTCCCCGGGCGTGGGGTTTTCGCGGACGCGGACCCCGGAGTTGGCGCCGGCAGTGGTTCGGGTCCGGCGACATGAAATACGTGATCCTGAAGCTACTGCGTGACAAGCCTCGTCATGGCTACGAGGTCATGAAGGACCTGGAAGAGCGGATGCACGGCTGCTACTCGCCGTCGCCCGGTACGGTCTATCCAACCTTGCAGTGGCTCGAGGATGAAGGACTCGTGGTGGCGCGCGAGGTGGACGGCAAGAAGGTCTACGAAATCACCGACACAGGACGGAAATTCTTGGACGAGCACAAAGACATCGTCGAAGACATCTTCGATCGCGTGACGGAAACCGTCGAGCGTACGGTTGGTGGCTCGATGGTGGAAGTGAACCGGGCACTCGGCCAGCTCGTGAAGGCCGTCTACCGCACCGGCTGGAAGGCCGAGGGCGACGAGGCACGCAAACGCGTGGCCGAGGCGCTTGCGAAGGCTACGGCGGAGATTGAGGCGCTAGCGACGTCGGGCACGTAGCTCTTCGATGGCCCGCGTGACGTACACGCGGGTCATCTGTTTTCTCCACGACAGATCAAAATCGGTATTGTCCATCGGTTTGGATGGGCGATAGGCCGCCTCGGCGGCGGCCGCGATGGTTTCGTCTGACAAGGGCCGCCCGGCAAGGGCGGCCTTTGCTTCAGGTATCTCCTGCGGGTAGCTCGCGACCCCGCCCAACACGACACGCGCGTCGGCGACGTTCTTCCCGTTCCATTCGATCCAGACCGCGACGCCGAGGACTGGGAAATCGAACGAGCCGCGGCGCCGCAGCTTGTGGTACACGGCGTCCCAGCCATCGGGGGCAGGCAGACGCACATCTACCAGGATCTCATCGGGTTGCCTGGTGAGATAATTGATCCCGTCATTGTGATAGAACCTGGCCGCCGGCACGACCCGCTCGCCCTGTGGTCCCAGCAACCGGTATTCCGCACCGATCGCCACCATCACGGGCGCCACGTCCGATGAGCTCACCGCCCAGCAGCGCGGCGACGACGGCGCGACCCAGCAGATCTTGCCGTCTTTTTTCATGCAGAAATCGATCGACTTCCGCCATTCGTAGCCCTGGTTGTAGTAGTTGCAGCGCGTGTCGAGACAGAGATTGCCGCCGAGGGTGCCCATGTTGCGCAGCAAGGGAGTCGAAACCAGTCGAGCGGCGGTGGCGACGGCGGAATGTTGGAACGATGGAATGTTGGAAAGAGTGCTGAGGGTAACACACGTTCCCACCTTCTCACGTTCCATCGTTCGCAGTTCCGGGATCCCCATCAGTGAGATGACAGTCTTCGGCTCCTGATGGCGACGCTTCATGTTCGGATACAAGTCAGTGCCGCCGGCGACGAACATTCCTTCGGGACCCGCATCGCTCTTCATCCGCAGCGCTTCGGCGAGCGTCCGCGGCTGCCGGTATCGGAACATCGGAAGCCTAAGCATGCACGCTCTTCGCGGCTTTGCCGTCGCCGCCTTCCCAGGGTGTGGCGATGCGCGTGGGCTCCGGCCAGGGGATGTCGGGGAAGGTCTTGGGTCCCACCCGTCCCTCTTCCCCCTTTCCCTTTGCCCGTAGTGCCTTGAGAACCTTTTCGGGCGTGATGGGCACCTCGTCTACACGGACGCCGACGGCGTCGTAGACCGCATTGGCGACTGCCGGCATCACCGGCAAGAGCGGTCCCTGGCCAACCTCTTTCGCCCCAAACGGGCCGTTGGGGTCGGGATCCTCGATCAGGTAGGTGACGACGTCGCACATCTCGAGCGTCGTAGGACTCTTGTATTCGAGCAGGGAAGGGATCTTGTGGACCACTTTGAGATCGCCGCGGTACGTCATCTCCTCCATCAGCGCTTCGCCGAGGCCCATGTAGATCGAGCCCTCCACCTGGCCGATCACGGAGGCGGAGTTGATCGACCGCCCGACGTCGTGCGCGATCCAGATCGTCGGTACGCGCACGATCCCTGTCTCCGGATCGACAACGACCTCCGCGACGCAGGCGCTGTACGAGTAGGCGGGCGAGGGGCCGACCCCCGCGCCGCGGTACTTTCCCGCGCTCTGCGGCGGCGTATATGAACCCACCGTCCCGATGGTTCCTTCCGCCGCCTCCGCCAGCTGCACCGCCTCGGCGAACGCGATGCCGCGCTCGCGATCGGTACGCTCGAACACGCGGCCCTCGGCGAAAGTCAGCTGGTCGACCGGCACGCCGAGCTTCTTCGCGGCATGGAGCGCGATGATCTGGCGCGCGCGCTCGGCCGCCTGCAACGCGGCATTGCCGGTCATGAGCGTGACGCGGCTCGAGTAGCTGCCGAGATCCACCGGTGTCAGGTCGGTATCGGCAGTGACGACGGCGATATCGAAGGGATCGACGCCGAGGACCTCGGCGACGATGTAGGCGAGGATCGAGTCCGATCCCTGCCCGATCTCCGTCGAGCCGCAGAACACCGTCACGCCGCCCGAGCGGTCGCACTTCAGCTGCACGCCCGAGTGCGGCATGTTGTTCCAGTAAATCGGGAGCCCGGCACCCGAGATGTAACTGGAGCAGGCGAGCCCCACGCCGTGCCCCTCCGGCAGTTTCCGAAACTTCTGCTTCCAGCCGGAGCCCGCGACGACCGTCTCGATGCACTGGCCGAGGCCCATCGAGCCGACGCGCAGGTAGTTCGCGGTGAGCGAGTTGGGAGGCACGAGCGTCTTGAGCCGCAGCTCGGCAGGATCGATGGTGAGCTGCTCGGCGATCTTGTCGATGTGGACTTCGAGCGCGAAACGCGGCTGCGGCGTGCCGTGCCCCCGCTTCGGGCCGCACGGTGCCTTGTTCGTGAACGCGCGCGCGCCCTGGAAGTGATAGCGCGGGACGTTGTAGGTCACGGTCTGGAGCGCGCCCGTGTAGTAGGTGCTCGCCACGCCGTAGGAGCCGTAGGCGCCGCCGTCGAGCAGCGAGCGAAAATGCATCCCCGTGATGGCGCCGTCCTTGGTGACTCCGGTCCGCACCCACATGAGTGTCGGATGGCGGCCGCGATGGCAGTAGAACACCTCTTCGCGCGTCAACGTGATCTTCACGGGGCGGCCCGTGATCATCGCCAGCTTGGCGACGGCGATCTCATGACTGAACGGGTCGCTCTTTCCGCCGAAGCCACCGCCGTTGGGCGTCGCGATCACGCGAATTCGGGCGGCGGGCAATTCCAGCACCTTGGCCAGGGCGCGATGGACGTAATGGGGCGTCTGGGTGGATGACCACAGCGTCAACTTTCCGTCCGGGGACCATGTCGCGACGGCGGCATGCTGCTCCATCGGCAGGTGCGTGTTCCCTTCAAAGAAGAAGAGATCCTCGCGCACGAGGTCGGCTGCCGCAATCGCTTCCTCCGCGTCGCCGAACTCGAGATCGATGAGCTTGTGGAGGTTACCGCTGTCGCCGTAGTCGTGGATGCGCGGCTCGGGATGCGCGACGGCTTCCGCCGCTGAGGCGAACGCCTTGAGCGGCTCATACACGACCTTGATCAGATCGAGCGCCGCCGTTGCAGTTTCCTCCGTCGTCGCCGCCACGGCCGCCACGGGATCACCGACGAATCGCACTTTGTCGACGCAGAGTGTGTGCTCGTCCTGAGAGACGGGCAGAATCCCGAACGGAATCGGCAGGTCGGATCCGGTGAGCACGGCGTGCACGCCGTCCAGGCGTTTCGCCGCCGCCGTGTCGATCGATTTGATGCGGGCATGTGGCTCGGTGCTGCGCAGGAGCTTGCAGTACAGCATGCGCGGGAAGGCGAGATCGTCGGCGAAGCGCGTGGCGCCGGTCACCTTGGCGACCGCGTCAACTTTTCGCAGCGCCTTGCCGATGACCTTGAATTCGCTCACGCGCGCATCCGTTCGGCCGCGAGCTCGACCGCTTCGTAGATCTTGATGTAGCCGGTACACCGACAGAGGTTTCCGGCTAACGCGTCCTTGATTTCGTCGCGCGTGGGCTTGGGATTGGACTGGAGGAGTGCTTCAGCGGTGAGCAGGAACGCCGGCGTGCAATACCCGCACTGCGCGGCGCCCAGGTCGGCGAACGTCTCCTGCAGCGGGTGCAGCTTGCCGCCCTGCGCCATTGCTTCGACGGTCCGCACGGCTTGCCCCTCGCACGCGAGCCCGAGGACGAGACACGACAGCACCGGCGTTCCATTCAGCAGCACGGTGCAGGTGCCACACTCGCCGAGCTCGCAGCCGTGCTTCGTTCCGGTGAGGCCCAGATCTTCTCGCAAAACTTCGAGCAGCGTCTTGTGCGGCGCGAACGCCACCTCGGCGGGCTCGCCGTTCACGGTAAGCGCGGTTTTGACTTTCGATTCGTTGCCCATGGGCACGAGGTAATCTAGCTTTTGGGCCGGAAAGCGAGGGAATGATGGAAAGATGGAATGATGGAACGTGGGTATGGCGCAGAGCGTGGATGGGGGTGGTGGTTCTTTCCATCATTCCATCGTTCCACCTTTCCGCCCAAGATTACCGAGCCCAAGCCATTCGAATTCTCCGCACCGTCCCCCTCATCGACGGCCACAACGACATCCCGGATGCGGTCCGCGAGCGGGGCGGCGTCGATTCCGTCAATTTCGCCGTGAGCCAGCCGAGATTGATGAGCGACGTCCCCCGGCTACGCGCCGGGCACGTGAGCGGGCAGTTCTGGGCCGCGTACGTGCCGGTGACCACCATGGATTCGGGTCAGCACGCCGCCGTGTACGCGCTCGAGCAGATCGATCTCGTGCGCCGGCTGTGCGCGAGGAATTCGCGCAGCATGGCGATGGCGTACACCGCCGCCGACGTCCAGCGCAACTTTGCCGCGGGCAAGGTGTCCTGTCTGATTGGGATCGAAGGCGGCCACGCCATCGAGAACTCCCTCGGCGCGCTGCGGATGTTCGCCGAGCTTGGCACGCGCTACATGACGCTGACGCATTGGCGCAGCCTGGATTGGGCGACCGCATCGACCGACACCGCCCGGCGGGGCCTGTCGCCCTTCGGCAAGCAGGTCGTCCTGGAGATGAACCGCCTCGGCATGCTGGTCGATTTGTCGCATGTGAACGACCAGACGATGTCCGACGCGCTGCATACGTCGCGGGCGCCGGTGATCTTCTCCCACTCCTCAGCCCGCGCGCTCACCAATCACCCGCGCGACGTCCCCGACTCGATTCTGAAGCTCGTAGCGGCGAATCGGGGCGTCGTCATGGTGAACTTCAATCCGGGCTTCGTTTCGGAAGCCGTGCGAGTCTACGGCGACACGGTCAGCGCGCGGCTGGACCGCCTGCGGGCTGCCGGCGCGGATTCGGCGACTCGCGCGGACTCGCTCACGGAGTGGACCAAGGCAGGGCCGCACGCGACCCTCGCGCAGGTCGCCGATCACATCGAGCACATCCGCCAGGTCGCCGGGATCGACTGCGTCGGACTGGGCTCGGACTTCGACGGCATCACGGAAGTGCCGGTCGGCCTCGAAGACGTGTCCAAATTTCCCGATCTGATCGCCGAGCTGCTGCGGCGCGGCTGGACCGAAGCCGACGTCCGGAAGGTGGCTGGACTGAATACGCTGCGGGTGATGCGCGAGGCGGAGCGGATCTCGAGACAGATGAAACAAGTAGGGGCGCAGCATGCTGCGCCCCTACCTTGATGTCCGCTACGGAGTAGCGGGTTTCGCGGCCGTGCTGTCGTGACGGTCGCGATGCAGATCGCGCCGGTCCTGCCGGATGTCGCGCCGATCCGAGCGGCGGTCGCGGCGGTCACCCCGCAGATCGCGCCTGTCCTGGCGGATGTCCCGTGTTTCCGAGCGCGCCGCCGTCGTATCACCCGATCTCACATCCTGCCGGCGCTCGCGCGTGTCCTGGCGAATGTCGCGCCGATCGCTCCGCGATTCGCGGCGATCGTGGCGCAGGTCGCGCCGGTCGTGGCGCAGCTCATGACGATCTCTCGATGAATCGCTGGGTTGCTGCGCGGCAGCAGCGGCGGGAATGCCGAGTGCGAGCGCAAGCAACGCCGCGATGATAGTCCGGTTTTTCATGGCCTGTCCTCGAAAAGGGTTACGGTCCCGGTTGAGACGGAAGCCGGACCGGGACGTTAAGCGGGTAGGAGTGGGGCGGGTACCTAGTTGACTTGAACGATCTTCAGGCCGCCGAGCCCCGCCGCGACGATGAGGACGCCGGGATTGCCCGGACCGCCGGCAGAGTAGGCGACGTGGTTCACCGACTGCAGACTGCCGAAGCGGAGCTTGCCGCGCATGGTGATCGTCTGGGCTCCCGTGCCACTCGTCGAGAACACCTGGCTCCCCTGCGCGAGATAGACGCCGGCTTCACCATTCGAGATGAACATGAGGTCCTGATCGATGGCGACCGCGTTGGTCACCACGACCGAGGAGCTCAGGCCCAGAGAGTCAGGATTGGGACGCGGCATCTGGCCGATGGATGCGCCCGTCAAAGGATTCAGGATCTGCACGCCGCTGTCACCAGCCGCGATGAACGCTTTCCCGCCGACCAGCTCGGCCTGTGATTTCGATTGCGCGATATCGGCACCCTTGAACGTCCACGAGCCGACCGGGGCCATGCTGCTCTCAGTGTAGACGGCCAGCTTGCCTGGCGTGCCTTGCACGACCGCAACGATTCCTCCGCCGACGGCGACCCAGCGCGCGTCGTGCAGCGGAATCGAGCTCGTCACCGCGAACGTCGCAGGATTGAGCATGAACAGCGCGCCGGAGTCACCAGAGGTCGCATACACCCGGGTGCCGGACGCCACGCTCGTCGCGGCGAAGCTGCTCAACCCGGTGCGCGTGTTGCCACTGAGCACGAGCTGGTTGCCCGACAGATGCAAGACCTCGAACACGGCTGGCGACACGAACCCGGTATCGCTGGTCGCCTCGGCGAGATAGACATTCGTTCCCGACAACGTCACCGCGCTGACATCCGTGTTCTGAAACAGCGCCTCAGACCTCAAGACCGGTTGGTTCCTGTTGGTGAAGTCGATGACGTCAACGCCACCCAGATAGGGATTGCCAACCATGTTGTAGCTCACGACGGCGAGATTGCCGACGATCGTAACCGACGTCGCCTGCAGCATCTGGCCACCGAGGGTGGGCGGAGTCACTTCGGCCTTGAGGCTCAAGCTGGGCGAGCCCTGGCTGGCGGCGCTGCTGCGGCTCACGCCCGCTGATCCGAACGGCACAGGCGCGGACGGGTAGCCGACCCCCACGCTGTCGATCGGAATCGCGTCGTTGCGGTAGGTGACTCGCGAAGCCAACACCCCCGCATCGTTGGTGATGGAAATGCGGCCGTTCGCCTGGTTCCCCGGTCCCGATGCATCAGAGCAGGACCAGTCGACCAATGCGGCGACGAAGATCAGCGCTATCGCGAGCTTACGCATGCTCTAATGCCGTCGGAACCGCTTGCAGATGCAAGAGCCTCAGTCACGTTGTGATAATGGTCACGCCGCCACCGTATCACAGCCCGCGCTCCAGGCCCAGTGACACGCCATTTCGCGTGAGAATCGGGCGCGACCGAACGCCGCTGACGTCGAATCGGATCGTCGTCCGAGTGCTCGCGTTGTAGCGAATACCGGCGACTCCGGTAAGCGTTTTCAGAGACTGGATCGTGCCGGCGACCAGATAACTCTCCCGGCCGGCCCCGCCGAGCAGCGAAACCGTCGTGCGACGTGTGACCGCTCGTGTCATGCGGAGGTAGGCGGCGGCGTCGGTGCGTTGCGATGGATTGCGTGACACAAAGCCGCGCAGGGTCCACGACGTGCGCGGCGATTCGATGGTGATGTGCGGCATCACCACGTCCACCGCGCCAACGTCGTAGTTCCAGCGCCGGTAGCCCACGCCGGCCGATACGCGCGGCGCGACGAGCGCCGCGGCATCCGCCTCCCAGGTGTTGTGCGGCGTGAATGCCGGCCGCAGCGATGTCCCCGCTTCGGCCGTCAGCCAGACGCGTGACGTGGGGTGGAAGACCGCCCCGATCCGCTCGGCGACATCGTGCTCGCCGTAGCGGCCGAAGAATTCCGCCGCGACCCACCCGGCATGACCGCGCGCCGTGGTGAGCGTGAGCTGCGCGCCCAGTGTCGTCCAGTCCTGACTCCCCGACACCGACTCGAAGGAGCTCCACGCATTCACCCGGGTCGTCTGACTGCGGCAGGGAGTCGCGAGGCACAGGACGAGGAGGGCCGCGACAGTCGGCTTGCCAAAACCTTTGCGCGCCATGTCGCCCCAGACGTGCACGCCCTTCGCGGCGTTCCGGAATGCCTTGAGCCGCCACCACACGGTCATCTGGCGATAGCCGAAGTTCTCCAGCGACGCGAAGAGCAGCATCCGAAACAGATCGCCAAAGCGGCGATAGCGGCGGAAACTCACTTCCTCTAACACCACGGCCCAGATCGAAAGCAACATGCCGTATCCCCATGCGACGAGCACGAACAGCAGCGCGAACGAGACGTTCACGAGACCGAACGCGAGTCCGAGTACGGTGATGAGATACCCCAGCAGCTCGACGACGGGGGCCAGCATTTCGCCGAACGTGAAGAACGGCATGGCGAGGAGCCCGACTTTGCCGTAGCGCGGATTGAAGAGCATGCTCTTGTACTGCCACATCGCGGCGATGAGGCCGCGGTGCCAGCGCTCGCGTTGCCGCGACAGGACCTTCAGCGATTCCGGCACCTCCGTCCAGGCGACGGGATCGGGGATGAACGGCATCTCATAGCGGATCTTGTTGTGCCGCAGGTACCGGTGCATCCGCACGACGAGGTCGAGATCTTCGACGATGCTGTTCGTGTGGTAGCCGCCGACTGCCATCACGTACTCTTTGCGAAACAGACCGAAGGCGCCCGAGATGATCACATTCCCGCCGAGGCGGTTCCATCCCAGCCTGCCGAAGAGAAACGCGCGCAGGTATTCGACCACCTGAATCCCGGGGATCACCCTCCCGGGGACGCGTGCGTCGGTCACGCGTCCATCCTTCACGGTGCAGTTATTGGCGACGCGCACCGTACCGCCGACCGCCGCGATCTCGCGGCCGAGCAGGAACGGGCGGGTCAACCGGAGCAGCGCGTCGGGCTCGATGAGGGTGTCGGCATCGACCGCGATCACGAGCGGGAAGCGCGATGCGTTGATCGCCGCGTTCAGCGAATCGGCCTTGCCGCCGTTTTCCTTGTCGAGGACGAGCAGGCGTGAGCGGGAGCGGGAGCGATACAGCGCGCGCAGCGGCTTGGTCGCGATCTCCTCGGGATAGACACGCGGGATCTCGTAGAGATCGAAAGCGTGCCGCAGCCGCTCCATCGTGTCGTCCTTCGACCCGTCGTTCACCACCACGACTTCATAGTTGCGATACTCGAGCGTGAGAATCGCGGTGACGCTCGCTTCGATCGTGGCGCTCTCGTTGTAGGCGGGAACGAGGATCGTGATCGGCGGCAGCGCGTCGCTCTGCATCAGGCGCTGGAAATCCTCATCTTCCGCGAGGCGCGTCTGCTCCCAGATCTCGGGTATCGAAAGGATGAGCAGCACGGCGTAGAACGAATTCAGGACCAGGAAATAGACGAGGATCGTGACATCCGTGGTCCCGACGATCGTGGTCACGATACTCACGTGGCGAACTCGGCGAGCGCTTGCGGCGGCAGGCCCAGCACCAGCTTGGCCGTCGCGCTAGCAAAGGGGTTCGCTCCCAGCTCGGCTTCGAGCAGCGCGTTGCGGCCCGCCGCCGCGAAGCGCATCAGAGCGAGCGCCGCGCGCAGCCGCACCCACCACACGTTGTCCTGCAGGGCGGCCTTCACGAGCGGAAGCGTGCTGGCATCGGTGATCATGCCCAGCGACCGTACCGCCTGCGCGCGGACCGCCCAGGCGTCGTCGGTGGCGAGGCGTTTGAGCGCGGCGACCGACTCACGGTGCGGGAAGCTGCCGAGCGCGCGCGCGGACTGAACGCGAACCTCGGGATCGGCGTGGTCGGCCAGCGCCGTCAGACGCTCGCGGAGTCCGGGCTCCGCCAGCCGGGCGGCAAACTCCGCGAGACGTGGCAGGGCGGGATCGTCGGTGCGGCGCAGTCGCTTCTGCAGGTGGTCGACGACGACGGAACGCGACCGCAAGAGCATCGCGGCGTAATACGCCTGCACGGTCGGCGCGAGTAGCGGCAGGCGATCCAACGCGGTCAACGTCAGGGCGGTGTTCTCCATCCGCTCGAGGGAAGCCACCGCTGCGACGTGGACCGCGGGATGGGGATCGTTGATCAGGCGGGTGAGTCGAGCGACATCGTGCGGGACCGCGGCCACACTCAGGAATCGGGCGCACTCGAGCCGCTTCCACCAGCGCGCCGACGTACTGTTCGTGCGCACGATCCTGGCCCACCAGTTGTGTTCGAGCGCCTGCGCGAGCTGGCGCCAGCGCTCGCCCGGAACGCGGGCCGACCATTTGACCAGCGCGTCGATCGCCAACGGGGTCGGGAGGCGCGCCAGCCCCACGAGGACTCCTGCCATGGGGGCGCTTCCCGCGGCCCAGCGTCGCATCGAGGCGTCCACCGCCTCCCGGCGGGGATTGAGTCGCGTGCTGCGCCGCAGCCGGAACCAGCGATTCAGGATGATCAGTACCATGAGGGCCGCGAGCAGCGCGCCCTGCACGATCGCCACAATGGTCAGGAAATGGCGGGCGGTCATCGGCCCACCCAGCGGCGGATCTTCTCGAGCGCGACGCGCAGGCTCATCGGCTTCACCATGTAATCCATCGCGCCGGCCTCGAGCCCGCGGAGCTGCTCGGTCTCGCTGCCATGGACCGTTGTGAACACCACCCGAAACTTCCCGGGGCACACCTGCTGGAGCTCCTCGAAGATCGAGTAGCCGTCGAGCGCCGGAAGATCGACATCGAGGAGCAATAACGGCGGTTGCGCCGCGCCGGCTGTCTGCATCGTCTTGAGCAGATCCAGGGCTTCCCGGCCGTTGCGAAAGTGCAGAAACCGGTACCCGCGCGCCTCAAGACCGAACGTGAGCAGGTCGGCCAGTGCAGGGTCGTCCTCGACGACTATGACCTCCGGGACATCGCTTGATTCTGGTGCTGGGGCGGCGGAGGGCGGCGATGCGGCGGCGGCGGAGGGCGGCGAAGGGGCGGCGAAGGGCGGCGTGGTCAATGGTGCAGCGGCCTGTTTCGTGAAGAGAGCCGCTGCCAAACGCCGCACGAAGTCCCGAGCGGCCATGCCCCGATCGGCGACGCCGTTGCCGGGGCTCTCCAACCACTTCTTGGCCGCCTCTTCGAGCTCGGCGGCGACGACCGAGGCTTGGGGGTAACCGAAGGATCCGGCGGAACCGCGCAGCCGATGGGCATCACGGCGCAGCTCTTCAATTGCGGCCGTGTCGTCGCCCGTAGCGATCAGCCGTTCAGCCAGCTCGGCAATTGCCCCCAACTGATCGCGGGCTCCCCGCAGGTACTCGTCCCGAACTCCGGGGGGTAGCCCGAAGTCGTCGACCTGGGCTTGGCTCACGGGCTCCAAGATATAGCTAGCTTGTCCTACGACCTAATGACTGACCCCGTCGTAGGGCTTTGCGCCACCTGCACATGGGTGCGGATTGCGACAAACCGGCGCGGGTCGTCCTTCTATCGGTGCCTGCGCGCCGATGCCGATCCCCCGGACCCCCGCTTTGTCCGCTACCCACCGCTACCGGTGCTGCGGTGTCCCGGGTACGACCGGCGTGACTCGCCTGCTCAGCCCGAGCGCGATCGTGACGAGGGCTAGCACGTCGCAGACTTCGGCGATGATGTGGGCGAACAGGAAATGCGTTTGGTGGGCGTGGTAGGTGATGTATGACAGCTCGGCGACCACGAACAGCAGAAATCCGGTCGCCGCGTTGGGGAAGCCGGCGTTCCGGGTCCTCATATAGAGCAGCAGGGCGACGACAATCAGGACGCTGTGAATGATGATGAATGCCCAGTGCGGCATCGCTTCCATGAACGACCCAAATGGGGGAGCGACGTCGTCGTCCTGCAGCAGCAGCGCGAGGAAGAACATTCTGGGGATCCCGGGTTGAGTGCGCTCCCAAAATAATCGGTGGCGGATCCCGGTCCCTCGTGGGGGAGGCCCCTAGGACGCGGCAGGCCGTCCCCCCGCCGGCAGGTAAAGCGAATTCCATGCCGAGCCCCTGTTTGTGCTCCGTTGTGCTCATTTGTGACCGATCTCACTTGCAGATTGCCCACCCGTCGCTCACTTTGGTGCCCGCGCTCCCTATCTCCTTTGCAGAAAGGGTTTTGTGATGCAGCAGTTCGTTCTCAAGTACTTCGAGCGCATCCTTGTCCTTCTGCTCGTCGCCTCGCTGCTCGTCATCAATTCCCTGATCGAGCAGAAGTTTGCCTTTCTCAGCTTCTATTATCTGCCGATCATCCTCGCCGGTTTTTACGGTGGCCGGCGGTTCGCCGTGGTCTCGGGTCTCTTCATCGCATTGCTCGTCTTCTTCCTGCAGGCAACTCAAGGCATGGGGATGGACCCGGGGCTGACCGAGGACGCGTTTTTGACGCTGGTCCCGTGGGCAGGGTTCCTGATCCTCACGGGCTACGTCGTTGGCGGGCTCGCGCAGCAGCGCGCGGCGCGTCTCGCAGACCTCAAGAACGCGTACCTCGCGACGCTCGAGGTCCTCACTTTCCACATCGAGTCAGCCGAGAGCAACCAGGAGGGACACTCGACCCGCGTCGCCGAGCTGGCTGCGACGATGGGTGCCGAGTTGAAGCTGTCCGAGGCAGAGCTCGAGAACCTGCGGATCGGGGCGCTGCTCCACGAAGTGGGAACCGCCGATCAACGGCTGCTGCGGCTCCTGTCGCGCTCGGTCACAGACGAGTCGGTGACCGTCGCGCGGGCGCTCCGCGGCGCCGCCGAGATCATCGCCGAGTACTCGCATTACTACGAGATCGTTGGTGACGACTGGGATATCGAAGCGCTGCCCATGGCTGCGCCGGTGAAGATCCTGGCCGTCGCGGATGCGTTCGAGACGCTGCAGATGGCGACGCCGGTGCGGCCGGCGTTTACGCGCTGGAGTGCGTTGGAGGAAGTCGAGAAGGGCGCCGGCAAGACGTTCGCGCGCGAAGCCGTGCGGGCGTTACGGGTGGTTGCCGGACGTCCGGAGGCGCTGCGCGCTAGCTAATCGGCGGATCGGCGTTGCGCCCGCTGGCAACGCCGCCGGCAACACCCACTCCCAAAGCGATGGCTGTTCCGATGGTCACGACCGGCAGCAGCGCGACCGGCAATGCGACCGCGGCCGCAGCTACTCCCGCGATGAGTGGCGCAGACGGTCTCCGCACAGCATCCACGTACCGCAGCCGGCGGCGCACAAAGTCCCGAGCGACAACGAAGCCGCCGACGAGTGCGGCGGCTGTGACGATGAGTCCGATCATCATGTTCTCCTGTGGGTACGGCGCTCTACGCAACTTGCGTGAGTGTCGTTTCACGCGCAATTCAGCGTTGCAATGGGAAAGGCTCGGGGCGAGGCTTCTTAGCCGCCCAGGTGCGGCGCAGGCTCGCCGCACGCAGCATCGCCGGCGCGATCTGAGAGAGCGGCAACACCTCCAGCGCCGCCCCGCGCCGAACCGCCTCTCCCGGCATCCCGAAGACGACCGAAGTGCGCTCATCCTGCGCGATCGTCGCGGCACCCGCTTCCTTCATTTCGAGCAGTCCCGCTGCGCCATCGTCACCCATTCCGGTGAGAATCACGCCGACGGCGCAGGCCCCGGCCGTCTGCGCGACCGACCGGAACAGCACGTCGACGCTCGGCCGATGGCGGCACACGGGTGGGCCGTCCATGACGTCGACGACGTAGTGCGCGTCGCGGCGGTGCAGCACCAGGTGCCGATTGCCCGGCGCGATCAACGCGCGGCTGCGACACACGAGGTCACCGGCCTCCGCTTCCTTCACTTCGATCTTGCAGCACTCGTTGAGGCGCCGGGCGAAGGCCGCGGTGAAGCGCTCGGGCATGTGCTGCACGATCAGCAACGGCGGAGCATCTTCGGGTAGATCCGCGAGCAATGCGCGCAGCGCTTCGGTGCCGCCGGTTGACGCGCCGACAGCGACGACGACGTCGACTTGCGATCGCGGCGCGGGGATCAAGGGCGGGCGCGGTGCGAGGACGACGTCGGCCGAGTGGCGCGGGATGGGTTTCAGGATGGGCGCGCGCCGCTTGACCCGCGCTTCGGCTGCGGCGCGTATCGTCTCGATCAGCGTGGTCGCCGAATCGTGGACGAACTCCCGTACGCCGAGCTGCGGTTTGGCCAGCACTTCGACGGCGCCTTCTTCCAGCGCGCGAATCGCCACCTCTGTCCCGCGCGAGGCGAGCCCGGAGCAGACGACGACCGGAATGGGATCTTCCGACATGATTTTCCGCAGGAACGTCAACCCATCCATCCGCGGCATCTCGAGATCGAGCAAAATCACGTCGGGCCGCGACCGCCCCATCTTGTCGAGCGCGATGTAGGGGTCGGCCGCGACGGTGACGACGATGCCGGGATCCTGCGAGAGCACCGCCGTCACCGCCTGGCGTACGACCGCCGAGTCGTCGACGACGAGAACACTGAGCACGCGGCGGTTCATGGACGTTATGTGCAGAGGCGCGCGCGTCAGCGCTCGCCCCGGGAATAGATTGTGGGCATCACAGCCCGCGGCGGACGTTCGTCCTGAAAGCCGCTCAAGGTTTCCGCATGTCCCAGGAACAGGAGCCCGTCTGGCGCCAGGCGGCTCAACAGCTGCCGGATGACGCGCTCCTTCGAGTCGGTGTCGAAATAGATGAGCACATTGCGGCAGAAGATCAGGTCGAAGCTGCCGCCGAGGTCATACGACGGGCTATTCAAGTTCAAATGCTCGAACCGGACCGCCGCCCGAAGCTCCGGGCCGGCTTTCATCTTCTCGTGATGCTCCGCGGTCCCGCGCAGCATGAAGCGCTTGAGGTAGGGCTCGGAAATGTGTTTGGCACGTTCCAGCGGCCAGACCGCGGCGCGTGCCCGGTCGAGAACCCGCGTCGACACGTCCGTGGCCACGACCTCCACGCTCCATCCGGCACTGGCCGGGCACGCCGCCAACAGGCTCATGGCGATCGAGAACGGCTCTTCACCGGATGAGCATCCGGCGCTCCAGGCGCGCACGCGCCGAGCGCGCTCGCCCGCTTCTGCCTGCGCGCGCCACTTGGGCAGGACCACGGTTTCGAGATAGTCGAACTGCCGCGGCTCCCGGAAGAAATGCGTCTCGTGGGTGCAGATACAGTTGATCAGCTCGACGCGCTCCTCGGGATATCGCGGATCGGTGACGCGCTCGAAGTAGGCCGAGAAGCTGTCCAGCCCGAGCTCCCGAACGCGGCGAGACAAGCGGCCGACGAGCAACGCCTGCTTCACCTTGGACAGGTAGATCCCCGCTTCCTTGTAGATGAATGCCTGGAAGGCGGCGAACTCCTGCTCGCGCAGCGGCCGGATGCCCACGGGTGTTGGGATGGCGGAGGCGTTCATAGTCACGCGGCGACGCGAAAGAACTCGACGGCCTGCTTGAGACCGGCCGCCTGCGTCGCCATGTCCCGCGCGGTCGCGGCCAGCGCTTCCGCCGCCGACGCATTGCGTTGGGTGACCTCGTCGACGCCGGTGAGGGCGCGGTTGATCTGCGCAACGCCCGACGCCTGCTCGGCCGACGCCGCCGACACCTCCTGGATCAAGTCCGCCGTGCGGCGAATCGCCGGAACGAGCTCGGCGAGCTGCGTGCTCGAGCGCTCGGCGACGGCGACGCTCGTCGCCGCCACGCCGCGGATTTCCTGAGCTGCGCGTTGGCTGCGTTCGGCGAGCTTGCGGACTTCGGTCGCGACGACGGCGAAGCCCTTGCCATGGTCACCGGCGCGGGCCGCTTCGATCGCCGCATTGAGGGCGAGCAGATTCGTCTGATAGGCGATCTCCTCGACGATGGAGATCTGCTCCGCGATGCGGCGCATCGCCTCGGCCGTCGCGACGACCGCACGGCCGCTCTCGTCCGCGTCCCGCGCGCCACCCACCGCCGTGCGCTCGGTGGCGGCGCTGTTCTCGGCCGTGCGCGCGATCGAGGCACTCATTTCCTCGAGACTCGAGGTCGTTTCCTGGACCGCGGCTGCCTGGGCGCTGGTGCCGCGTGACAAGGTCTGCGACGTCGCCGAGACGTGGTCGGAGGCGGCAGTGAGAGCGCCGGCGCCGGCCTGAACGTCGCCGATGACCCGTGAGAGCCGTTGCACCATTTGGAGCAGCGCGTTGCCCAGGGTATCGCGACCCGAGCGGGGCTCGACCAGAGCGCGGAGATCGCCTTCCGCCACACGGGCGGCGGCGCTCGCCATCGTTGCCGTGGAGCGGGTCGCGCGCGTCATGGCGCGGAGCAGCTGCCCCACTTCGTCGGCGGCGTCGGTCTCGACGCTCACGCTGGTGTCGCCTTCGGCCAGGCGCTCGGCAACTTCCACTGCGCGGCCGAGCGGCTTCACGAGCCCGCGGACGATGAGCACCGACAAAAGGCCGAGCAGCCCGAGCGCGAGCAACGCGATCCCGGCCGTCCAGCGGACGGTGCGAACCGATTGCGCTCGCGCGGTCACGAACGCGGCGGCGATACTCGCCCGCTCGGTTGCGGTGGACGTATCGATCCGCGCCTGCAGCGCGACGTAGCCGGCCCGCATCTGCTCGAGGGCGCCGCGCAGCGTACTGGCCGTGTCGCGCGCGATCATGCGCTGGCTGGTGCGCCGCGCGAGATCGTAGTAGCCGTCGAACTGGCTCTTCAGCGCCGTCAGCTCGGGTCCGCGGAGGAGCGGATTGCCGCGCGCCATCGCTGCCTCGCGAAACAGGCTCGCGAGCGAATCAGCGGTCCGTAGCTCTTCGACGTCGCTCGCGGCGACCGCGTCCTGCAGCGCGCGTTGCACCGTCTTGAGCTCGGTCTGGAGGTTGTGTTGCAGCTCCAGCGCGGGGTAGTGCCGCTGCTCGATTTCCCGCAGGGCACTGGTGGTGTGGCCGCCGAAGACGGCGGTGGTCCACAACACGAGGCCCAGGGCAACGAGGGCGGCGCCCGGCAGCAGCCAGATCTTATGCGCGAACTTCCAGGTCGTCAGCACAACCGGCTCAGTCGTTCACCACGGCGATGACCTTCACCCGATCGCTCGGGGTGTCAGCCGCGATGTACCCGATCGCGCCGGGGTGCTGCCGGACGTACGCCAGGATTTCGGCATCCGTCGCCATCGCCGGCGGCGGCACGTCCTTGCCGGCGAAGATCTGTTGCTGCCAGTAGCTGCTGAGGGCCGCTCCGTCGCGGTGATGAATATCCGAAACGAAACGCTCCCGTACGACGGAGCCGTCCGTCTGGTCCACCGGCTCGATCAGCTCGCCCGTCGGCCAGCGCGTGGCGCGGCCCAGGAAGATCCGCGACAGCTCGGAGGCCGGCAGCGCGCTGACCGGGTTCTGCGCATTGACCACGACTTTGAATCGGACTGTTTGGGCACGTGCCGCTGGGGGCGCCAGGAGCGCGCCCACCAGCGTCAGAATGCCAAGCACGGTACGCATTGTTCAGCTCTCCGGAGTTGCTTGTGGCGTCGGAAGCGTGACTGCCGCCGTGGCGGCACCCACATCACCGAGCAGCCGGTCGATATCGAGAATCAGGACGAACTTTCGTGAATCCACTTTGCCCATGCCGACGAGGTACTCCACGCGGACGCGACTGCCGAACGCAGGGGCCGGCTCGATCGTATCGGGCGCCAGCTCGATCACCTGGTTGACGGCGTCGGCCAGAATTCCCATGACGAGCTCCTGCTCATCGACGCGAACTTCGACGATGATCACGCAGGAGCGCTTGGTGACCGCCGTCGCCGGCAGCCCGAACAGATGGGCCAGGTCCAGCACCGGGACGACAGCACCGCGGAGGTTGATCACTCCGCGCACCGCCGGCGGCGCATTCGGCACGCGCGTGAGCGTGTCGTACTCGAGGATCTCTTTCACGCGCAGGATGCCGAACGCAAACTCTTCGCCGGCGAGCTGGAACGAGAGGTATTGAGTCATCGTGCCCTCGCGCTAAAAGCGGGTGAAGCCGCGGTCGTCGTGCGACAGCGCGACGGCGTGCTTGTGCCCGTTGCCTTCGGGCTTTGCAGCCTTCGGGGTCTGGGGCGCTGGGCGCGGGGCAGGGCGCGACGGAGCGGGATGCGACTCCGGCATGCCCTGCACGTGGAAGAACGACATGAGCTGCTCGAGGCTCTCCGCCTGGCTGGCCATTTCTTCAGCCGTGGAGGCGAGCTCTTCGGCGGCGGACGCGTTGCGCTGCGTCACCTGATCGACGCCCGTCAAGGCGCGGTTGATCTGCGACACGCCGGCGGACTGCTCGGCGGTGGCGGCGGCGACTTCCTGCACCGTCTCCGCCGACTTGCGGATGGCCGGCACCAACTCCTGCAACAGGTGACCCGAGCGCTCCGCGACCTTCACGCTGGAGGCCGCGAGGCCGCCGATTTCCTTCGCCGCGGTCTGGCTGCGTTCGGCGAGCTTGCGGACTTCCGTCGCAACGACGGCGAATCCCTTGCCGTGCTCACCCGCGCGCGCCGCTTCGATCGCGGCGTTCAGTGCGAGCAGGTTCGTCTGATACGCGATCTCCTCGATGATCGAGATCTTCTCGGCGATCGCCTTCATGGCGCCGACCGTTTCCACGACGGCCTTGCCGCTCTCATCACCATCACGGGCCGCCTTGACCGCCGACTGCTCGAGCTGGCGGCTGTTGTCGGCGTTCTTCGAGATCGATGCGGTCATCTGCTCGAGGCTCGAGGTCGTCTCCTCGACGGAGGCGGCCTGTTCGCTCGTGCCCTGCGAGAGGCTCTGCGACGTCGACGAGACCTGCGTCGCGGCCGAGCTCAGCGCGTTCGCGCCGGCGCGGACTTCACCGATCACCTGCGACAGCTTTGCCACCATCCCCTGGAGCGCGCTGCCGAGGGCATCGCGTTCGGAGGCGGGGGTAACGGCGGTCGTGAGATCGCCGCCGGCGATTCTCACCGCGGCGTCGACTTTGGTCTTGGTGGACGCGATCATGCGGCGCATCGCGGTGAGCACATCGCCCACTTCGTCACGCCGGTGGCTGTCGAACTGGACGTCGACGTCGCCCTGGGCGACGCGATCCGCGGCCTGCACGGCGGTCGCGAGCGGGCGGGTAATGCCGATCGTCAGCAGGACGCTGATGACCAGTCCGAAAATCGCCGCGATGAGCGACGCAATGATGATGACGCTGGTGGCACGGGAGGCCGACGCCTGCGCGCCGAGGCCCTTGCTGCCGATCTGGCCGATCTGCAGCTGCGCCAGCGAGTCAGCGATGGTCTCGACGCCGCGAATCGCGTCCTTCACTTCCGCGAGCGCCGCATTCGCATCGGCGGGCGCCGTGATCTGACCGGCGCGAATCTGTGTCAGGATCTTCTGAAAGCCGCCTTCATAGGTGGTCAGGTCGGCGCGGATTTCGCGCAGCTGCGCGCGCTCTTCGTCGCTCGCGCCGCGATCGAGGATCGCGAGGGTCTGCTCCAGGCTTTGACGCGCGTTCTGCCACTTGGTGGTGTAATCAGCGACCTTGTCGGCAGTCGCGATGTTGAGGAAGACGTCCTTCTCGAACCGCCGCAGCATCAGTGACCCCGCGCGCGCCTCGAGGGCGGCCGACAGCTCGGGGGCCTCGACGTTCGTAATGTCGCGCGTTGCGTGCGCGGTCGTCCCCGTGCCCCAGTAGCCGGCGACGGCCACGAGGATCATGAGGGTGAGCAGGATGCCCGTAGCCAACCCGAGCCGCTTCCCGATGGACATGTTCTGCAGCATGGACAGACCCTTCCCTGTTTAGGACAGTGTGGTCGCCCCGCGCAGCAGCGCGGGGACGTCGAGAATCAGGGCGACGCGACCGTCGCCCAGGATTGTGGAACCGGACAAACCAGGTGTTGCTTCGAGCGAGGTACCGAGCGACTTGATCACCGCCTGGCGCTCGCCATACAGCTCATCGACGGCGAGACCGGCGCGGCCGCCGGCGTGATGTACGACGACAACGTGCTCGCGGCTGGGCCGCGCGCCCGGGACGCCGAGGCGATCGCGCAGCCGCAGGAACGGCAGCGGCTCGCCGCGAAGGTTCAAGACGCCGTTGCCGGCGCCGCCGTCGTGCGACTCGGCCGGCAGGGACAGACACTCGAGGACCGCGTCGAGGGGGATGACGTAGGTCTCGGCGCCCACGCCGACACCGAAGCCGTCGATGATCGCGAGTGTGAGCGGCAGCCGCACGGTGACCGTGCTGCCCTCGCCCTCGATGCTCGCGAGGTCGACCGTGCCGCGCAGCGCGTCGATGTTGTGGCGGACGACGTCCATGCCGACGCCGCGGCCTGACAGGTCGGTGACGGTCTCGGCGGTCGAGAACCCGGGCGCGAAGACGAACCCGAGCAGCTCGGCGTCCGGCAGCAACTCGGGCTGTGCCGAGAGACCGGTCGCGCGGGCGCGCTCCGCTATGCGGGCCCGGTTGAATCCGGCGCCGTCGTCACGGACTTCGATCACGATCGTGCCACCTTCATGCGCGGCGCGCAGCGTGACGGTGCCCTCGAGCGGCTTATCGAGCGCCGCGCGCAGCTCGGTCGATTCGATGCCGTGATCGATGGCGTTGCGCAGCATGTGGGTGAGGGGATCGCGCAGCCGTTCCACGACGCGCGTGTCCACTTCCACGTCTTCGCCTTCGATCCGCAGCTGGACGCTCTTGCCGTGGGCGTGCGCGAGATCGCGCACCGTGCGGCCGTATTGCCGGAAGAAGGGGCCCACGGGCACCATGCGTGCCTTGGTGACCTGCTCCTGCAGCTCGAACTGGAGCCGCTCGGCGCCCAGATGGGCTTCGAGGATCTCGCGACCGAGGCTATCCGGCAGCGCCGAGAGCATCTGGGCGATCCGGCCGCGCGCGATGGCGATTTCGCCCGTGAGATCGAGCATGCGATCGAGCTTGCTGACGTCGATGCGCAGCGTGCGGGTCTCGGCGGGACCGGCGGCCGGCTCAGCCGCCTGGACTTCGTGCGCGTCGCCGGTGCGTGCGTCGCGGAGCGCTTGGCTCGTGGCGTCGAGATTTGCCGGAGCGTCGCCGCTCAGCAGCACGCGGAGCACATCCACGGCACCGAGCAGCAGGGAAATCGTCTCATGACGGACGGCGACTTCCCCCGTGCGGAGCAGGTCGAGGAGATCTTCGACCTCGTGTGCGAACTCGGCGATCTGCGGAAACCCGACCATCGCCGCGTCGCCCTTGAGGCTGTGGACCGACCGGAAGATCTCCTGGAGGAGATCGGCGTCGGTCGAACGCGCCTCGAGTGCCACGAGCTTCTCCTCGAGGCCGCGGAGGTGGTCCGCTGCCTCGGCGCGGAACGTCTCGAGCACCAGCGCGCGATCGCGATCGGAGAGCGACATCAGATGTGCCTCACCCAGGCGCTGCCGTCGGTGGTCCGAAAGACGAGCTTGCGGCCTTGCGAGCCGCCGACGTCCTCATTCACGATGGGAATGCCTGCGTCAGCGAGAAAGCGGCGGGCGAGTGAGACGTTCTGCATGCCCAGCGATCCATTGGTGGTCTGGAATGCATCGATGACACTCGCGCCGCCAAATACCTTGGCCTGGAGCCGGTGACGGGCACCGCCGAGGCGATGCAGCTCCGCCAGGAGCTCCCGAATAGCGACATTGCCGAAGCGCGGCGACGAAACGCCGTTGTTCACGCACTGCGGCAGCAGAAAGTGATTGAGGCCGCCCACGCCGGCTTCCGCATCCCACAGGCAGACGGAGACGCACGATCCGAGGATCGTGGAGACCAGCCGCTGCTGGGCGGAGGCGTAGAGCTGGCCGACGTGGACGTACGCGGTGTCCCCCGGACTCGCCGGGGGTGGGCCGCCCTGTTCCGGCGTGTCGGACGCGACCAGCTCCGCCATCGTGGCGGCCAGGTCGCCGAGCCCGAACTGGACTTCGCGCCGCGTCATACGCAGTTCGCGTACGCCGCGCGCAGGCCGGCGTAATGCATCGCGAGAGGGGCGTGCGTCCCGAGGAGCGCGAACAGCTCACGATCGATCGCATCGAGCTGCGGCTTTTGCGGCAGCAGGCGGAAGATCGCGATCATGCCGACGACCCGGTCGTTACGCCGCAACGGCACCGACACGACCGCGTTCGCCACGTCCTGCTGGTCTTCGCTGACGCCGATGCCGTCGAGCAGCTCGAGCGAGCCATCGGTGCGGGTCGCGTAGATGGCCATGCACTCCGAGCCGATCAGGTTCGCCACGATCTCCTTGATGACCGTGAGCACACCGTCCTGGTCGGTGGCTTCGTGCAGCTGCTGGAGGGCGGCATGCAGCTGCGCCAGCTGTCCGAGACGCTGCTCGGCGGCGGCTTGCCGCTCGGCGAGGCGCTGATTCTCCTCGCGCAGATGCGTCACGGTGCTGCTCAGCGCGAGCTCGCGCTCATCGCGGCGGTCGTGTTCGGCGCGCCACAGCTCCATCTGCTCTTCGCACCGCCGCAGGCGGGCGTCCGCGCTTTCGATGCGTAGCGTGTCCATGGTCAGTTCCCGAGGATGCTGCGCACTTTGGCGAGCAGCACCGCGCCGTCGACCGGCTTGTTGATGTAGTCGTTGCACCCGCACTGGAAGCAGATCTCGAGGATCTTCGGCTCGGCGCGGGTGGTGATCATGATGACCGGGATCGTCTTGGTGGACTCCTGCTTGCGCAGCAGCCGCACGGCCTCGAAGCCGGTCTTCTTCGGCATCACGACGTCCATGAGGATCAGGTCCGGCTGCTGGGCGGTCGCGACGTCGAACGCCTCCTGGCCGTCCTGTGCAATGAGGAGCTCGTAGCCCGCGCCGCCCAGGATCATGCGATGCATGGTGAGCGCGGTCAGCGAATCGTCGGCGAGCAGAATGCGTTTGGTGTGCATGGGGACCTAGGCCGAACAGGCGGCAAATGGACGAGCTTTCGCTTCGATCGGGGCGGCGGGAGTTCGCAGCCAGCCGCTGGCGATGAGCTCGGAGGCAGTGAGTGGTTTCGCGAAGAGGTAGCCCTGCGCGAGATCGATGCCGGCATCAGTGAGCGGCATCAGGTCGCGGGTTTCCTCCACGCCTTCGGCGACGACGCGCGCACCCAGTCTGAGCCCGAGCTGCGCAATCGAATCGAGCACTGCGCGCCGGTCGAGATCGGCGTGCGCGCCGTGAACGAAATAGCGGTCGATCTTCAGGTACTGGGGATGCGTGTCGATCATCATCTGGTAGTTCGAGTGTCCGAGGCCCACGTCGTCGAGCGCGATCCGCGCGCCGAGGCTGCGCAGCGTGCGCAGCGCGTTGGCAAACGTGACGCCGTCCCACCCGTGCGCGTGCTCGATGATCTCGATCGTGATGCGCGACGGGTCGATCCCGACGTCATCGGCCATCGCGGCGAGCACGCCGGGGAAAGCGGGATCCCGCCCGAGCGTCGACGCGTGGGTGTTGAACGAGAGATGCGGCTTGCCGGGCAGCTTGGCGGCGGCGTGCAGGCCCACCAGGATGCAGGCGCGGTCCACGATGGGCTCGACGCGCTTGCGGCGGACGTACTCGAACATCACGTCGGCGCGCCCGGCGTTGGTGTCGCTCGGACCGCGCGTCAGGCATTCCAGCGTGTGCAGCTGCAGCCGTTCACCGATCATTTCGACGACCGGTTGAAACACGACGGTCAGCGCGTCAGTGGCGAGTATTTCGTTGAGCAGCCGGGTCACGCCGCACACCCCAGCAGCTTGATCGCGGTCTCCGCGACTTCGGCGAGCGGCATGGACTTGTGCAGGACGGCATCGGCGCCGCGGCGCAGCGCTTCCTGCTGCATCTCGGCTGAGCCGTAGGCGGTAAGCACGATGACGCGGGTGCTGGGACAGCACTCGCGGACCATCCCGACAAGATCCAGGCCTTCAGAGCCATGAACGCCGCTCAGGCGCAGATCGGCAACGACCAGGTGGTAGCGGATGTTGCTGAGGAGCGCTTGCGCTTCCTCGAGCTCGCGTGCCGTGTCGACCGTGCAACCCTGCGCCATGATGTACTGGCCCATCGCAAACAGAATCGTTTCTTCGTCGTCAACGATCAGAATGTGCGCCACAGCGTTCTCCCTTTAGTGAATCCGAGCTTCGGGCACACGCGAGAAGGCAAAGCGCGTGCCATGATGTAAGTGCTTGTGATGTGCCGAATTGGAAGAACGGAGGACTGTGGAGTCTGGAATCAGGAACGGCGCTTCTAGGTCTTGGACACCTCGATGCCGAGGGCTTTGATCTTCTGGTAGAGCGTGCTGCGCGGCACACCCAGCCGCGTCGCCGCATCCGCAACCTTTCCTCCCACCTCGCGCAGCACGTTCTCAATGTGCCGGCGCTCGACTTCCGTGAGCGTGAGGTTGCCATCGAATGCGGGCGACTTCGCCGTCGCGGACGTCACGGCGGATGCGACCGCGTCGAAGTGTAGATCGGCGGGTTGCAGCGTGTCGGAACCGGCGAGCAGGACCGCCCGCTCGAGCACGTTCCGCAGCTCGCGGACGTTGCCGGGCCATGCATACGCTTGCAGCGATCGCATCGCCGGCTCGCTCAGCGCGACGGTCCTGCGGCCACGATCACGCCCGAGCCAGGCCAGCATGTCGGTGGCAAGGGTTGCGATGTCGTCCGGCCGCTCGCGCAGCGGAGGGACGCGGAGCACGAGGGTGCTGATACGGAAATAGAGGTCGCTGCGGAACTTCTGTTCCTGGGAGAGCCGGCTCAGGTCATGCGACGTCGCTGCGATGAGACGCAGATCGACCGAGCGGTCCTGCACGTCTCCCAGGCGGCGAAAGCGCTTGTCTTCCAGGACGGTGAGGAGCTTCGGCTGGACGAGTGGATCGACGTCGCCGATTTCGTCCAGAAACACGGTGCCGCGATGTGCCACCTCGAGCAGGCCGAGTTTGCTCGCTGCGGCGCCGGTGAAGGCGCCCTTGGCGTACCCGAACAGCTCCGACTCGAGCAGCTCGCGGGCGAGGCCGGCGCAGTTCAGATCCACGAACGCCTCAGCCGCGCGTCGCGACCGCTTATGCAGCCAGCGGGCCACGACTCCTTTTCCCGAGCCGGTCTCACCGAGGATCAGCACGGGACTGTCGGCGTCGGCCATCTTCGCCGCCTGTTCGCCGAGGCGGCGCATCATCGGACCGCTGCCCTGAAACGGGTCGACCTCGCGGCGGCGGTCCCGGCTTGCCTGGTTGGCGAGCTCGCGGCGATGTGTCCGGCCGCGTTCCAGCAGCCGTTGCACCAGGATCAACAACGCCGGCAGCTCGACCGGCTTGATGAGGAAGTGGTCGGCGCCTTCCTTGATCGCGCGGACCGCAAGCTCGATCGTCCCCTGTCCGGTCAGGATCACTACCGGCAGGTCTGGATCGATCGCCTTGAGGCGCGGCAGCAGGTCGAGCGCGTTGCCGTCCGGCAGGCCGTAGTCCAGCACGACCGCTTCAGGCCGCGCGTCCCTCACCTGGCTCTCGGCGGCCGCGCAGGTATCGGCCTCCACGACGGCGTAATCCTGCAGCTCGAGGAAGTCGCGAACCGCGAAGCGGATCCGCTCCTCGTCGTCGACGATGAGGATCGTGGTCTTAGACACGAGCCGGCTCCGCCGCGCTATCGCGGACCAGTGGCAGCCGTACCGTCATCACGGCGCCGCCGTTCGTGCCGTTCCTGGCGACGATGTCGCCGTCGTGCTGTTCGAGAATCCGCTGCACGATAGAAAGGCCCAACCCCGTACCGCCGCGCCGCCGCGTGAAGAACGGCTCGAACAGGCGGGGCAGGTCTTCGTCACGGAATCCGGTCCCCTGATCGGCGACGGTGATCTCGAGCATCTCATGCCCGCCCTTGGCGCTGCGGTTCGCGGTGATGGTCACGCTCTTGCCGCGCGGCGAATGCTGAATCGCGTTGTCGATCAGATTCTGGAACACTTGTTGAATGCGGCTCTGATCCATGGGGATCGGCGGCAAGTCGTCGGCCAGCTCCTCGCGGACCCACACGCCGCTGCTCTCGGCCAGCGCAGTGCACGCCGCCACGGCGCGACGCACGACCGGGGCGAGCGCCCCGCGGCTGACGTCGAGCCGCTGCGGTTTGCCATACTCGAGCAAGTCCTGCATCAGTTTGGTCAATCGGTTGACCTCCTGCCGCAGGGTCTTGGCGTAGCGCTCGTAGCCGGGTTGCGCGCCGAAGCGGGCCTCGAACGCGTCGACGGTTCCCGAGATGCCGAACAACGGATTGCGGACCTCGTGCGCCACGCCAGCGACGACCGATCCAAGCGCTGACATAGTCTCGCTGCGGCGCAGTGATTCCTGGAGCTGCTTGCGCTCGGTGATGTCGCTCGAGACGCCCATGAGGGCGATGACCCGTCCCTGATCGTCTTTCACTTGCGCCGTGGTCAACGTAATCAGAAAGTCCGTTCCGTCCTTCCGGCGATTGAAGATCTCCCCCGTCCATGCCCCGCGCGACATGGTCACCTTCCGTACCTCTTGCTGCAACTCGTGCGGATTCCGGGGCGAATCGATCAGCGAAACGTGTTTGCCGATGAGCTCGGCTTCGGTGTAGCCGCAGGCCTCGGTGAAGCCGCGATTCACGAACGTGAGAACGCCATCGACGTCGGTGATGCTGATCGATTCCGACGTGCTCTTCACGGCTTGTGCCAGGAGACGCAGCTGATACTCGGCCTTGCGCTGGTCGGTGATGTCGGAGAACCAGACGATCACGTTGCGCACCGTGCCGTCGGCGTCGCGCTGCGGATCGACATTCGCCAGGACCCAGCGGTTGGCGGGGCGGCCGCGCGCCGGCACGCCGACCAGCACGTTGTGGAGCTGCATTCCCCTCTGGACTGCGTTCCAGACGGGCCGATCGTCGGGCGCATAAGGACTGCCGTCCTCGCGCAGGCCGATCATCTCGCGGGGCCAGAACGAGGGATCGCGGAGCTCCTCTTCACTCACGGCCAGGATCTCGCGGGCCGCGGGGTTGGCGTGGAGGATGCGGCCTCCGGAGTCGAGCAGCACGACCCCGATGCTCATGTCCTGGACGAGTCGGCGGAAGCGCAGCTCGCTTTCGCGCAACGCCTCGGTGGCCTGCTTGCGCTGGGTGATATCCAGGCCTTCGATGAGGAGGTAGCGGCTGCCCGCCAGCTCGATCATCTCGACGGAGAGCAACATCTGCACGGGGTCCCCGGACTTCGTGTGCAGCGCCAGCTCGACGCCCCGCAGCCGTCCTTCCGCCTCGAGCCGCGCGAGGAACTTGTCCCGCAGGCCGTGCTGGTCCCACACCAGCTCGTGGGTCGGACGTCCGATGGCCTCCGCCCGCGTATATCCGAAGGTCGTAAAGAACGCGTCGTTCGCGTCCACCAGGATTCCCGACTGATGTTCGGTGACGATGATCGGGTTGGGGCTCGCCTGGAATACTTTGGCAAACTTCTCTTCGCTTTTGCGCAAAGCCTCGGCGGCGCGCTTGCGGTTCGTGATGTCCACCGCACCCGCGAGGAGATGGGGAACGCCGTCGAGCTCGATCAGTTCCACCGACAGCAGCACGTCGAGCTGCGGCCCGGACTTGGTTTTCATCTTGAGCTCGAGGTCGCGGATGCGGCCGTCTTCACGGAGCTGGCGCAGGAAATCTCCCCGCCGCTCGGGATCGGGCCACAGGACCTCGGCGGCGGTTTTGCCGATGACTTCGGCGCGGGTAAACCCGCTCGTGAGGCAGTACGCCTCGTTCACGTCCATGAGGGTGCCGTCGTCGAGCCGCGAAATCACCGAGGGGTTAGGGCTCATCCGGAAGGCGCGCTCGAACTTCTCCTCCGATTTGTGGCGTGCCTCCTCCGCCCGCACGCGATCGGAGACGTCGGTAGAGACGCTGATCGCGCCGGTCACGCGCCCGTCGGGATCGCGCATCGGCGTGACCCAGGCTTCGATAGTCGTACCCTTGTAGGTACCGACCCCGTGGAACATTTGACCGCTCAGGGCGATGCGGTACGGTTGGGCGAATTCCGGCGCGTCGTCCAGCTCCTCGAAGATGGAATGCCCCACCACTTCTCCCGGCCGCTGCCCGAGCGCCGCAAGTCCTTTGCCTTCGGAAACGGTGATGATGCCGTTAGCATCGATACCGAACAGCATGATCGGCGCGCCCGAGACGACCGCGTGGAACCGCTGCTCCGCATCGCGCGCCGCGTTCTGGAGACTCTTCTCCTCGGTCACGTCCTCGATCATCGAGATCGTATGGGTGAGCGTGCCGCCCGCGTCGCGCACGCCGGCGACCGACACACGACCCCACACCACCGCTCCGTCCTTGCGCCGGTAGCGCTTCTCGACCGCGTACCGGTCGAACGAACCGGCGATCAGCGCCGCCCAACGCCGATCACTGTCGCCGACGTCGTCGGACAGGGTCACGTCCCGATACGACTTGCCGCGCAGTTCGTCCTCGGTATAGCCGAGGAAGCGCTGCAGCGTGGGGTTGGTATGAGCGTACCGGCCGGCGGAGTCGACGATGGCGATCCCGATCGGGGCGGACTCGAACATGGCCGTATAGCGTTCTTCGCTCTCACGCAGAGCGTTCTGCGCGCGCTGGCGCGTTTCCTCCGCCCGCTGGCACAGAATCGCGGTCGCTTCGTTGAAATGCTCGCTGAGACGCCCCAGCTCATCGGCGCGGCGCACGGGGATCGTCCACCCGAGGTCACCTTCGGCAACCTGGGTGATCCCTTCCTCGAGATCGGCGAGCGGATCGTAGAAGCGGCGCCGCAGCAGAATCGCCACGAACGGCATGATCAGCGCACCGAGCAGTAGCCACCACCCCACCGCGCGCATGCTTGCGCCTGCCGCCCCGGCGAGGGACTGTTCGCGCACGATCAGATCCTCGAGGCCGAGGCGCTGCGCGGTGGCTTGATGGCGATCGTTCAGGTTCGCCATCGAGTCGGCGCGGGCGAGCTGGCGCTCCGCTTCGCGGCGCCGTCCCAGCTCGATGTTCGTGATGGCCTCGAGCAGTGCCACCGCCGCGCCCGACTGCTCCACATTGGCCTGAGAGAACTGCACGCGCATCGCGGCCGGAATACCTGAGAGCCGTGATGCGCTGGGTGCGGAAGCGGTGAGCGAGTCGATGCGCTGGCGCAGCCTCGCCAACGCGGGCCGCGTCGCGGCGGAATTCTCGACGGTGTACAGCCACATCTGAATCTCGTCGATCGTCGAGCGCAGCAGGGCCGCGCGTACGTCGATCGACTCGTATTCCGCACGCACCAGCTCGCTGTGCGCGCTGAGCGCGCGGGCGGTCGGGGTGATGCGGATCGCGATGATCGCGGCGATGACGAGCACGTACATGAGCCCGCCGATCCCCAGCCAGCGCAGCGTCGCGCGCAGCGTCAGCGGCTTCACTGGGCGGCCTTGTCGATGCGCAACATGTAGAGCGGGCGCCGCACCGTCGATCCAAAAGCCACCGCCCCGGTCACGCCATGGTACGGTGGCCGGCGCCCGCCCAGCTCGGCGAGGTAGCGCCGGACCGCTTCAGGACGAGTGCCGACGGCGTGCGTGGCTTCGGCGAGCAGCATGACCGCATCGAACACGAGCGCCTGGCTCGCGTGAGGCGTTGCCCCAACGATCCGGCGAAAGGCACGGGCGAAGTCGACCGATGCGGAATCCGTTACGCCGGCGTGCCACACCGCGACGGCGTAGAACGGCGCGCGGGCCGAGCCGAATCGGCGGTCGAACGTGGTATCGGACTCCACGCCATCGCCCCCGATGATGCGGATGCGAGGGACGCGCTCGCTCAGGCGCCGTCCGAGGCAGGCCGCGTCGCGCGTGCGGCCGGCGATGATGACCAGATCGATCGAGCTCGCGGCAGCGCGGAGGATCGATGCCTCCGCAGTCTCAGGTGCACCGCAGGGCAGGGCGATGGGCTCCTCGACCTGAGGACGCAGCCCGCGGGCGACGAAGGCGGTGCGCAGCCCGTCGCGGAGCCCGATGCCGTACTCGTCGCTGTCATAAAAGATTGCGAACGTCCTTGTGTGGAGCGATTCGCGCGCAAACGCCGCAATGAAGTTCGCCTCGAGGGAATCGTCAGGAGACATCATGAACACCCAGGGGCTCACCGTGCGCAAGCGGCGGCTGGTCGAGGTGGGGACCACGAGCGGGATGTGCGCCTCGTCGTAGACCGGTGCGGCGAAGAGCGACCCGCGGCTATCCGCGTGCCCCACGACGGCGACCAGTCCCGGCACCTTGGTGAAGCGCGTGGCCAGGGTGACCGCGCCTGGCGCCCCCTCTTCCAACGGCTCCCGCAAAGGCGGGAGCACCGTGGGGCTGCCGTCGGTGTAGCGACGTCGCAATTCGTCCTGCACGACTTCCACGACGCCGGGGGTCCCCTCCCCGAACGCAACGCCGATCACCGCTGGATGGCGCCGCTCGCAGCTCGCAGCTCCTGCCAATACTGCCACGACTGTGAGCAGGCGCCCAAGAACGCTGCTCATCGACCGCCTTGCAACTGGTGCCGCTAAGGTATCGCTCTCCCTGCCTACCAGCGAATCGCGGCACTGCCCCACGTAAAGCCCGATCCGAACGCCGTCAGCACGAGCAGATCGCCCCGCTTCAAGCGGCCGGCGGCGAGCGCCTCGTCGAGCGCGATCGGGATCGAGGCCGCCGTGGTGTTGCCGTACTTCTGAATGTTGCTGTAGACCTGGTCGTCGCGTAGCCCGGCGGCCTTCTGGACCATCTCGATGATGCGCAGGTTGGCTTGATGAGGAACGAGCAGCGTGATGTCGGCGGGAGTGAGGTGGTTGGTCTTGAGCGCGATGGCGACTGACTCCGGCATCTTCAGGGACGCGAACTTGAAGACGTCGCGCCCTTCCATCACGGCGCGATGCAGGCCTTGCTCCAGCATCTCGACGCTCACATACGGATCGTGCGCCAGGCCGGGACCGTCGACCCAGAGCTTCTCGGCGTAGCGTCCGTCGGCAAAGATATGCGTGGACAAAACGCCGCGTCCGTCATCCGCGATCGGCCCGAGCACGGCTGCGCCCGCGCCGTCGCCGAACAGTACGGCCGTGTCGCGGCCCCGCGTCGTCTTGTCGAGCCCGCGCGAATGTACTTCGGCGCCGACAAGCAGGATGTGCTTATACTGACCAGTGCGGATCCACGCATCGGCGATCGACAATCCATAAATGAAGCCGCTGCACTGATTCCGCACGTCGACGGCCGGAATGTCGGTGAGGCCGAGCTCGCGTTGTAAAAAGACGCCGTTGCCGGGCTCGAAGTGGTCGGGCGTGCAAGTGCAGTAGATGATGCACTCGATGTCGGACGGCGCGAGTCCCGCTTTGTCGAGCGCTTTCTTGGACGCCTCACGCGCGAGCGCGACGCCGGTGTCGCCTTTGTCCACCCAGTAGCGCGTCTTGATGCCGCTGCGCTGCACGATCCATTCGTCCGACGTGTCCATGATCTTCGCGAGGTCGTCGTTCGTGACGACGCGCGACGGGACGTGAAAACCTGTGGACAGGAACGTAGTGCGGGGCATCGGTGCTCTGGGTTGCGGGTGACAACGAAGGTACCAAGATTAGCGCATGGACCTTACGGTGACCAGACAACAGTACGATGCAGTGCGCAATGCCAAGCACCTGCCCGATGTGCTCAAGAATGTGCTCGACAAAGCGACCAAGAACGCGAATGGCCAGGTCCTGCACCTCACGTATGAGGAAGCCACCGCTTTGAACGAGCTCGCCGCGTGGAACGTGCACACCGACGCGGACGGCAACGTGACACCGGAATCCCAACTGTTCGACGACCTCGTCCGCGCGATTCTCACGCACCCGGAGTATTGAATGCGCTATGCCTGTTTGCTGCTGTTGATCGCCGCCCCGCTCGCTGCTCAAAAACGCGCCATCACCTTCGAAGACTACATCGCGCTGAAGTCCGTCAGCGATCCGCAACTCTCGCCTGACGGCAAGTGGGTCGCGTACACGGTCTCGATCCCCTCGCTCCAGGACAACCGCAACGTGTCGCGCGTCTGGGTCGCCGAGGTCGCGACAGGCAAGTCGCACCAGCTCACGAACGGGCCGGGCTCGGACCGCCAGCCGCGCTGGTCGCCGGACGGCCAGACGCTCGCGTTCATCTCCTCGCGCGAAAACGGGGCGCAGGTGTGGCTCCTGCCGATCGCCGGGGGCGACGCGCGCAAAGTCTCGACGCTGACGGACGGAGCGTCGGACCCGGTGTGGCTGCCGGATGGCTCGGGCTTGCTCGTCGTCAGTGACATCAAATGGCCTGCGAATCAGGAGATCGATCAGCGGAACGGCGCGTATCCGACCGACGCGCGGATTTGGACCGGGTTGATGTGGCGCCATTGGGATGATTTCCGGGCAGGGAAGCGCCAGCACCTGTTCCGAGTGGATGTCGCAACGGGGAAGGCAACGGATCTCACACCGGTCGATCATGACGTGCCCGCGACCGCGACCAGCGGCGATGGGGACGTGACCGTTTCGCCGGACGGGAAAGACATTCTGGTTGCGATGCACGGCGACTCCACGGTCGCCGATAATACGAACGTCGATATCTACTCGATTGACGGTCCGAATCTGCACCGGGTCACCACCAATCCGGGTGCCGACAACACACCGCGGTTTTCTCCGGACAACAGATGGGGGTCGTACCTCTCGATGGAGCGCGCCGGTTTCGAAGCCGACCGCGTGCGGCTGATGGTCGCCGACCGCAGCACCGGTATGGGGCCGACCGTCGACGCGACTGCCGGCTGGGTGCTCTCCGTCGGCTCGTATACCTGGTGCCCGAATTCCAAGTGTGTCTATGCCGTCGTCGAAGAACGCGGCCGCGACAACATCTATCGCATCGACATTCCGGGATTCAAACGGACCCGCGTCATCACCGGTGGTGTGAACACCGGCGTTCAGGTCGGGCCCGACAATAAGACGCTGGTTTATCTCCATCAGACCAACACGCAGCCGGCCGAGGTGTGGGTCTCGGGGAGGGCGCTGACTCACCAGAACGACTCCGCCCTTGCAACTCTGGACCTGCCACCGCTCGAGGAGTACGGCTTTGTCGGCGCCCTCGGCGATTCTGTCTTCGGCTGGTTGCAGAAACCACCCGGCTTCGATCCGACGAAGAAATATCCGCTCATCTATCTGATCCATGGCGGACCGCAGGGCGCGTGGACTGACAGCTGGGGCCCGAGGTGGAACAATCAGATGTTCGCCGCGCGGGGGTTCGTCGTCGCCGAAGTGAACTTCCACGGCTCGACCGGCTACGGCCAGAAGTTCACCGACGCGATCTCCCAGCATTGGGGCGACTACCCGTACGAAGACGTCATGAAGGGCGTCGACGCCGTCGCGCGGCTGCCGTACGTCGACTCCACGCGCATGGGCGCGGCGGGCGCGTCCTACGGCGGCTACATGGTTTACTGGATCGCCGGCCACACCAATCGCTTCAAGGTGCTGGTGGACCACGACGGCGTGTTCAACACCACGAGCATGGCGGGCTCGACGGAGGAGCTGTGGTTCACCGACTGGGAGTTCGGTGGCTCGCCCTACGCCAATCGCGCGCTGTACGAGAAGTGGTCGCCGCTGAACTTCGTGAGTAACTGGAAGACGCCGATGCTGATCGTGCATTCGCAGCTCGATTACCGGGTGGATCTGTCCGAAGGCTATCAGGCCTTCACGGCTGCGAAGCGCATGAGCGTCGACGCGAAATTCCTCTACTTCCCTGACGAAGGGCACTGGGTGCTGCGGCCGCGCAATCGCGGCATCTGGTGGGGCACGGTCCTCGACTGGATGGAGGTACATCTGCGTGAAAGCCCTCACCCGTAACACGCTGCTCGCACTTCCGCTGGCACTCGTCGTGTCGGCGGCCATCCCCGGTCAGGGTGCGATCGGCTGGGACTTTCTCGACGCGTTCACAGTCGCGTTCTGCTTCACCTACGTCGGACACCTGGTCGAAGTCCTGCTGCTGAAGATTCCCGGGATCGAGACTCCCGCCGGGAAGTTCATCCGTCTGGTGGGCTGGTTTGCGGGTGGCTTGTGGTGCTACGAGCTGGGGCGCTGGCTGTTGATCCTGTATGGCCGTAACACCGCCCAGCTACCGTCGCTCATCTGGGGCGGCGTGTTCTTTGTTGTCGTGGAACTCGTGGTGCACGCCATTCTGCGGTCGTCGGGGAAGCCAAACTTCTACAGCGGCGCAGGCTAAGCGGGACGGGCGGCCTCCTCCACGTCCGGGTCGAGCGGTTTCTTGAGCCCCTCGAGGAGGTAACCGGCAGCCACACCGCTGACCACCATCAGCAGCCCGACCCAGCCGAGCCCGGTGAGCCGCTGGCTGAAGAGCAGCAGCGCCAGCAGTGATCCCACGACCGGTTCGATCGTGGCAGCGACTGAGGCAGGCGCGGCTTCGATGCGCTTCATGGCTCCAAAAAACAGCAGGTTCGCGGCGATAACGGACCCGGCGGCGAGTCCCAGCAAGCCGCGCCAGGCTGCCCCCGACGGCGGCACCGTTGCGGGCCGGCCCCAAATCAACAATGCAATCCAGATCAGGACGACTCCGCCGACCGCCTCCAGGAACAGGACCTTCACGGCGCCGTACCGGGGCGCCGCCCATCGTCCCATCAACGACGTCAGCGCGTAGCTCAACGCCGAGAGGAGACCGCCGGCGATTCCAGCCGCGAGCCCCATGCGCGCCGCCTCCGCACCCGCGTTGCTGCCACCGGTGACGGTGAGAGCGACCCCGATCATCACGAGGAGCGCGAGGGCCACGCGCGTCGGTGTGAGTGCTTCCTTGAGAATCACGCGCGCCAACACCGCGACGATCACGGGCGCGGTGTAGAGGAGCGCCGCGGCGCCCGCGACGCCGACACCCCCGATCGCGTACTGGTATGCGATCTCGAAGAGCGCCACCATCGCGCCGCCCCCGAGTCCCACGATCAGCCAGCCACGCCGGTCCGCGCGAAACAGGTCACGGCGGAACAGGATCCCCCAGATCGCCAGCGCCACGGTGCCGACCAGGACGCGCCAGAAGCCGATGCTGGTTGCGGGCATGAGGCCGTACAGTCCCGTCGAGAGCGGGCCGGTGGTGCCCCACGTCGCGCCCGCGCCAAGCGCGCACAAATAGCCGATGATGCGGCTGCGTTGGTTGGTCGTCACGCGCCCAAGTTGTCCGTCGTCAGTTCGCCGCGCAACACCGTGACCGCTTGACCGCCGAGGCGCACGCGGTCGCCCACGAGGCGCAGCCGGATCTCCCCGCCGCGCGTCGAGGCCTGAAACGCGACCAGCTCTTTCTTGCCGAGCTTCGCGGCCCAGTACGGTGCGAGCGCGCAATGGGCCGAGCCGGTGACCGGGTCTTCAGGCACGCCGGCCTGCGGCGCGAAGAAGCGTGACACGAAATCGTACTTGCTCGTGCCGTTGGTGCGGCTCGTCACGATCACGCCGCGCGCCTCGATGCGTGCGATCGCTCCCAGGTCCGGCGTGAGCCGGCGGACGACGTCTTCACTCTCGAGCTCGACGAGGTAGTCGAACTTGCTCCGTCCGACGAACTGCGCCTTCGCGCCGATCGCGTCGCTGAGGCCCGCCGGCAGCGACGCGGGGGCCGCCGGAGTCGCCGGGAAGTCGAGCTCGATCCACGCATCGCGCCGGTCGGCCGTGAGCAGACCACTCCTGGTATGGAATCGCGCCTGGACGTCCGGTTTCAGATGCCGGTCTTCCCACAGCACGTGAGCGCTCGCGAGCGTCGCGTGGCCGCAGAGATCGACTTCGACGGCGGGCGTGAACCAGCGCAGATCGTAGCCGTCGCGCTGCGGAACCAGGAATGCGGTTTCCGCGAGGTTCATCTCACGCGCGACGTTGAGCATCCAGGCTTCGTCGGCGGCTTTGGGGAGAATGCAAACGCCGGCGGGGTTGCCGGCAAAGGGCTTGTTGGTAAACGCGTCGACCTGGGTGATGCGGAGGCTCATGCCTCCAAATCTATCGTTGGCGGATCATCCGCGAGGTTGCCCAGTTCAGCGAGGTTCCGACGATTGCAGTCGAAAGGGCCGCAAGGACCGTCATGATCGTGTCCAGATCGGTCGGGTTGCCGGGAAACTCCAGGCTGCTTCCCAGGCGTGACAACATGCGTACTGCGCTTCCACCCGCCCAAGCACAGAGTGACAGGACGAACCACCTCCACCACGTGCCGCCTACTCCACATGCTGGTATGAACGTTCCGACCACGACGAACGCGATGGCTTCCGGATCCTCGCCCAGGAGACCACCGACAAAGGCGATCGCAAACCCGAGGAGCAATCGAGGTTTAAGAACCATGACGTTCCTCGGTGGGCGCGTAGACGGCATTCAGGATGATCGCCGTCGTAAGGCAGCTGAGGAACGCGCCGGTGATTTCGAAGGCCGCGCCTCCGATCGCGGTGCCGATCGAGCACCATAGGAACATTCGTCCTAGGGGGACACGGCGGAGGAACAGCCACGAGAAGAGCGGCGCGGTCACGGCGCCGAGTGGAGCACCGAACAGTGCGCCGATCACTGTGTCGCTGATGAGCAAGTCACCCCCCATGAAGGGCAAAAGGACCGCGACCGCTAAGGCGCCCGCAGCGGCTCCGCATACCAAGCCTGCGACCATCAACCCGGCTGTCACACCAACAATTCGGCCCGCACGTGACATCCTCAGCTCGCTTTCACCAACGCAAACGTGGTCTTTCCATGCAACAAGCTGTTCTCGTGCCCGATGATGAGAGTTGTCTCGGGATCGTTGTTGCGCAGCACCAACCGCAGGCCCGTTGCGCTTGCGGGCACGTCGAACACGATGTCCGTCGTATACGACTCGCCGGGAATCAGTCTGCGCTGCAGCCCATCGGGCGATCCGGGATAGCGATTGCCCGCGTCATCCACGAGCGCGACGTAGCGACTGTTCGGTTTGAGCGACGCATCGCGCGGCCGCGCTGGCGAGATCGTCTCCTCGTCGAATCGCACCTTTACCGTGACCGTGTGCCGCACCATGCCGTTGGGAAGCGACTCCGACTTGGTCGCCGCCACCGCGTACGCGAGGTGACAATCGATCTCGCAGATGTGCTTCTCCTCGCCGACCGCGAGCACGCGGCCGCGGCTGAACACCGACGCGCCGAGGAACAGCAGCACGTAGAGGCTGGCTCCCGCGATCAACGTGCGCAGCGTCAGCCTGGCGAATGGCTCGCGCTTGGTGATGCGCGCGATCACGTACAGGACAACGAGCGCCGCGCCGGCGAGCACCGCGCCGACAAACAGCAACGCCGTGAGCGGATTCAACCCGTCAGTGATCATTGCGTGTCTCCTGCGGAGCCGGACACGACGTCAGCGTCCCTATCAACGCGCTGGCCTGGGTGCGAACGAGCGACGTGGCGCGCGCGCGACTCCAGTTCCATGTGCGCCAGTCGACTTCATCGATGTTCCAACGCTTCAGCAGGCCGCGAATGACGATGCAGCGGTCTTCGGCGCTCAGGCGGGGCAACGCCGACAGCAGCGGCGGCACGGCGTCCCCGCCCAGCGTGACGGCGTATTTCGCGTCAAACGGAACCTCGGCGGCCGGGCGATTGAGATTGTGATTGACGATGTAGGCGTCGGGGTTCAGGAGATGCAGTCCCGCCAGCACCGCGAGTCCCTGCATCAGGGATCCGAACACGAAACGATCGCGCCGGCCGCGCAGCACGGTCCACGCAAACCAGGCGAGCACGCCGATCAGCAGAACCATGAACGCGGTCGCGTACAACCGCTGTGCCGACAGCCCGAACGCGTCCACGTAGAGCCGCATCCGCTGCAATGCCGAAACCATCACGACGGCGAGCAGCGCGAGCAGCAACCCCGACAGCTGGCGGAAGGTCCGGATCTGCGGGGCCGTGCCGGTGTGCACGAGCGCCTCGGCGCCGAGCAAAATGGGAAGCACAAGGGCGCTGGCCGTCATCAGCTCGAAGAAGCCGTTCCGCGCGTATTCGGCATACGTGAGCCCGCCCGTCTCCTCGACGAGCGCGGCGCCGCCGAAGAAATAGCGGAGCTGCACCACGACAAAGAGCAGAAACAGGAGGTCGATGAGGCCGAGCGCGGTCGCGAGCGGGACGATGCTCTGGACCGGCTTCAGCGTCGGCGTCACGCCGTGCAGCGGCCGGCCGAGGAATGACCAGCGGAAATAGCCCGCCACCAGAAACGCCCAGAAGCCCATGAGGAACATGTGCGAAATGACGGTCTGGGCATGGAACGCGAAGAGATTCGAGAGGACGTTGCCGAAGACCGGATCCGCCGACGAGAACAAGCCGGCAAAGATCAAAAGCACCGGCGTCGCCAGCAGGATCCCCAGCGCCACGCGCCGCACATTGCGCAGGCGGTCGTCCTGCGGCAGCTCGCGCCACGGAATGTCGCTGAAGAGGAGCTGGAACCCGCCGATGATACTGGCGCCCGCCGCGCTGGCGACGCCGCGAATCCAATCGAACGGATACCACCTGGCGATCGACTCGCCCTGGACGCTCGCGGCCGCCATCCCGAGCGTACCGATGAGTGCCAGGGCATCGAAGGCGTCGAGGGGTTGGGCGTCGCGACGCAGGAACGCGAGACCGAGCAGCACCGCCGTGATCGCAAGCCAGGCCGCATCGGGTCCCGGTTTGACGTTGTGCCGGCGCAGGAGCCACGCGCCCGTGCCGACCAGCGCGGTCGTGCCGAGGGCCATGTTCAGCCCCCACGGCATGGCACGCAGCAGCTGATCGCCGACGATGCCGCCGACGACGCCGGCTGCCGCGATCTCGAGTCCGAGCCTGGTGCGTGGCGCGAGGGTAGGGACCACGGTCATACGGCCTCCTGCGTCGGCAGACCGCCGAACCGGCGGTCGCGCGAGTGGAATTCGTGGATCGCGGCAGCCAGGTGCGCCGCCCCAAAGTCGGGCCACATCCGCTCGGTGAACCACAGCTCGGCGTATGCGCATTCCCAGAGCAGGAAATCGGACAGGCGTTGCTCGCCCCCGGTGCGGATCAGGAGATCGACGTCGGGCAACAGGTCGCCCGAGCGAATCGCGGCACGGCCCGAGTAATCGACCGCAATCCGCAGCTCGAGCCGAGTCCCGCCTGCCGTTCCCTGCTCGGCGGCGGCGATCGCCGTGACGAGCGAGTGCGGCAACCGGTCCCGCCGGCCGATCACCGTGAGCTTGACGCCCTGCGCGGCGAGCTCGGCCGTTTCGGTCCGCAGATGGCGGGCGAACAGCCGCATCAGCGTGGAGACTTCCGCCGCCGGCCGGGTCCAATTGTCGGACGAGAAGGCGTACAGGGTCAGCGCGGTGATACCGCAGCCGGGCGCGATCCGAACCGCGCGGCGCACCGCTTCGGCGCCGGCGCGGTGTCCCGCGGCTCGCGGCAGCCCGCGGCGCGTGGCCCAGCGGCCGTTGCCGTCCATCACGATGGCGACGTGTAGAGAAGTACTTTGTCTCATAAAGCTATCCCACAAAAAAAAGAGGCCACGTCAGCGTCCACCCGCGCGGGTTGCGCGAATCAGCGCTTCCATGTGATCGAGGTAGCGCTCGAGCGCCCGCCGGCCGAGGGCGGTGAGTCGGTATTCGGTCTTCGGGACTCGGGACTGGAACGACTTGTCGCACGTGATGTATTCGGCGTCCTCGAGCTTGCGCGCGTGGACACTGAGATTGCCGTCGCTCGTCTTGAGCAGCGACTTGAGCTCGTTGAACGTCAGACTCTCGCGCACCGCGAGCGCGCTCACGATCGCAAGCCGCACGCGCTCGTGAATCAGCCGGTCGAGCGCCACGGGAGCGGGCTGTGCCTTCGCTTTCACCGGCCGTTCGGGTTCCGCGCGGGTGATCCGCGCTGTGTTGCTCTTAGCCACCGTACCTCCGTGCAATGATCAGCCCAAACAGGATGTGCAGGCCGCCGAAGCCGACCGCGAGGAGCGCGGCTTGCCACGCGGCCGGTGTGAACAACGCCACCGTGCCCAGGATCATGAAACAGATTCCCATCACCGGCACGACGCGCATCGAGAACGCGCCGCCCGTGACGATGCCGGTGCCGTAGCACAACAACCAGACGCCCGGCAGGAACGCGAGCTGCTTCGCCTGCCAGAGCACGAACGTCAGCAGCGCTCCGACGATGAACGGCGGCAGGACGCTGAGTCCAAAGCGTCGCCCGGGGCCGCGGACGATGGCATCGCCGGCGCGCAGGGCCTTGTAGAGCAGGGCAGCGACGCCGACGCCGGCGCCGAGCAGCGCTTCGAACATCCAGACCCAGAACCAGCGACTGTGCGGCTCACCGTAGCCGGGCGCCGCGGGCAGGGATCCCGCGATCGCCGAGGCGGCGAGCGCCGTCAGACCGAGCACGACCATGCCCCAGCCGGGCACGGCCGTGAACGATCCCGCCCGCTCCATGGTGGAGCGGATGTATTGCAGGTTGTCGAGCGCCCTGTCGCGGAGCGGCTGGGGGGACGTCATGGATTACAAACTGGCGTCTGGCGGCACTTCTGTCAAGTACTTTGCAACATAAAGCGCATCAGCGGTTTTCGAGGCGCCGCACCAGTTTGAGGCCGGACCAGATGTCGTCGACTGCGGCGACCTTCACATCCACGAGCCCGGTGGGCAGGGCGATCTCACGCACGACGTCTTCCGTCATGTCGGTCGCCACGCCGGACGCTTTCTTGGGCCACGAGATCCACAGGGCGCCGTCAGGCGCGAGGGCCCGGAGCAGCAGGGGCACCTTCGCCTGCAGCAACGTCCGACTGCGCGTGAAGAAATGGATGAAGGGGAACGTGCCACGCGCCGCGGAGGCCACGACGACACCGGGCGGGAGACTCCCCAGTGTCACGCGGTAGCCCCGCGGCGCGTTCAGAATCGCAATTCGAGTCCCGGGCTTGATCCCCAGCTTCTCAACCAGCGACCGGCCCGAGTACCCCGCCACGCTTACTGCACGCAGTTACCGTGCGGATCCGGCTTCGGCTTGTCCACCACGACGCGGTGATCCAGGTTCGCGACCGCCGTCGCGATGTCGTACACGAACTGCGACACGTGCGCGAGCTTGTCGTAATCGATGTATTCGGGCTCGTCCGTCACCTGATGGTAGTCGCGGTGGTTGCCCGTCGTGAAGAACGCGATCGGGATGCCGTACCGCGCGTACATGTAATGATCGCTGCGGCAGTAGTACTGCTCCGGATGGCCGGTCGCGTCGAACTGATAGTCGAACGCGAACGGCTGCTTCCGCGCCTTGTTCACCGTCTCGATCAAGTCGCCGAGCTCGGTCGAGAGCCGGCGGGTCCCGATGAGCTGCAGATAGCCCGGCCCGCCGCCGTTCTCGTCATCGGCGCGGCCGCGCCCCACCATGTCCATGTTCAGCTGCGCGACGATCGAGTCGCGCGTCACCGTGGGATGGTCGGTGAAGTACTGCGATCCGAACAACCCCAGCTCCTCGCCCGTGTGCCAGACGAAGATCAGCGACCGCTTGGGCTTCACCTTTGCGCCGGCGAAGGCCTGCGCGATCTCGAGGACCGCCGTCGTGCCCGAGCCATCGTCGTCTGCGCCATTGTAGATCGAGTCGCGGCGCGCCGGATGCAGGCGATGCAGGCTGTCGACGTTCACGTGGATCTGCTGAAACTGGTCGGGTGTCACCTGGTGATTGGGGGCGGCCAGCTGGAGTTTTCTGGCCCCGTCGTTGAACGCGCGGAGCGAGTCGTGATCCACCGGCGCCTGATCGAACCCGATGTGATCGTTGTGGGCGCCGATCGCGACATACTCGCCCTTCAGCTTGGGATCACTGCCCGGCAGGATCGCCACCACGTTGCGGGCAGGCGCGGGCGTCTCGACGAATGACACCGATCCGTGCACGGTCTTGCCGACCGCGCCCGCGCGCGCGCTGTCGAGCGCGACGCCCAGCAGCTGGCGCGCCCCGGCAGCGTTGACGTAGACGTACACGGGCAGGCTGGTCGTATCATTCGCCCCGTCGCGGAGAATCGTCTGCGGCTGCCGGAAGAAACTGATCGCCTGCGGCGGGAAGGTCTCGAGTGCCGCCACCGCGATGCCCGCCGCGCCGCGATACTTCGCCAGCAGCGCGCCGCGGTTCACCTGGGCCGCGGGCGGCAGGTTCCCACCGTGCCGCACGCCGATCACGATGAATTTCCCGGCCGCCTGCTCCCCGCTGAGCTGCGTGCTGTCGCCAAGCACACCGGCGTAGACCACCTGAGCGCCGTCGAAGCTGCGGGTCGCGACGCCGGGATCGCGCGGAACGAAATCGTCCCACGGCCGGAACGTCGTGCCCTCGACTGAAAAGCTCGCGTTCGCCTCGAGCTGGCGCTTCACGAGCGGCACGTTCTGAAAGAAGCCGCCCGAGTCACCGGCCGGCTGCAACCCAAAGCGCCTGACCTCGGACGCGATGTAGGCGGTCGCTTTGAGATTGTATTCGCTGCCCGCCAGGCGGCCCATCATCGAATCGTCGGAGTAGAGATACAGGCGGGTCATCAGATCCGCCGGAGTAATCGCGGTCTGCGTGCGCGCCGGCGTATGCTTCAGCGGCAACGCGCTCTGCGCACGAGCCTGTGATGTGAGCGCCAGAAGTGCACCGAGAACTACGAACCGACCTGCTGCCTGCATGGGACGGTCTCCGAAGAAAAAGAAGGGGAAACGGGACTCGTGAGTAAGACGTGCAACTTCGCCGTTTGGTTGCGCCCTGTCATGTAGGGGTCTCGTTAGGAACGCTGGTCCTGCGGGAAGGGCGGCCCAGCGACCGCGCCAGGATCCCGAGACCAGCCGCCTGCCCCTCACGCCGGGGCATCGCCCGGTACAGCAGGATGATCACGACCCACGTGAGCCAGCTCGCCCGCTCGCTCCAGCTCAAGGAGCGGAGCAGAAACCACGGCTGCGTGAACGCCGCCGTCCATGGCTGCCAATCGCCCTGGACGAGCGCGAGCGGGCGCGCAAAGACGCGGTTGGTGTGGAAGCCCTGCGCCCCGGCCCGCGAGACATTCCAGACGCACGTCACCTGGCCCCAGCCGTGGTTGTCGCTCGCGCCGACGACCATCAGATCGTGGCTCGCGGCGAGCGTGAGCACCTGGCGCCGCAGGTCCGATGGAAACCCCAGCGCTTTCGGCGAGCAGTTGACGACCTCGAACCCGTCGACCCCGGCCGTGACGAACGCGCCGAGATCGTCGTAGTGATAGCGCCAGTACTCGGGGAGCGACGCGATGCTCAGCGCGCCCTGATGCTCGATGGCGCCGAAGATCCGCACCATGCGCGCTGTGCTCTCGCCAAAGCTGTCACGCGGCACCGCCTCGACCGGACCGATCGCGACGACGTGCTGCTGGTACACGCTCCACTCGACCCCCGGCAACAAGCTGATCGTGATGTCGGGGGGGAGGGGCAGGGAACCGTCGTAGACGATGTTGTGATCGGTCACATACGTCGCCTCGAACCCCTGCCGCTCGTGCCACGCGGCAAGATCCGCGAGCGTCCAACCGGGCCGCCCGTCGTGCGACGCGTTGGTGTGGGCGTGATAGTCGATGACCGTGCCTCCGTCGGTCACGAGCCGCGGCACGGGACGCGGCAGGATCACCGCGGCGACGACGAGCAGAATCAGCACGGCCGGACCGATCGATCCACGCACTGCGCGGCGTTGCCAGGTGAGCGGCGTCGCCGCACTCCGCAGCGCGCCCCACGCGCCGAGCGCCAGGATCCAGACGGCGAGGGCCCATTCCGCGCGGGCGAAGCTGAAGAACGTGAGCCCGTCGAGTGTGGTCGAAAGCGGGGCGAACATGACGTAGAGGATCGGCCGATCGAGATCGGCGTCGCCCGGCACCGAGCCGGTGACGGCGTCGACGAGCGGGGACAGCGGATGAATCGCAGTGATGAGCAACAGGAGCAGCAGCGCGATGGCAACCGGGTGGCGGCGCAGCAGGTTCACTCGCAGATTCCCCGCATGTCGAGTCGCGTAGAAGCTAGTAGTCGGCGGCTCCGCACGCGATGACGATCGAGCCTCGCCAACGGCTCACGGAGCTGCCGGCGCTGGTCCTCGGTCCGTTGCGCGGCTTGCCGGACAGCACGTGGGTGCACGGCCCTCCCGCCAAGTGGACACCGGCACAGATCGTCGAGCATCTGGCGCTCGGTCTCAGCCTGAGCGCTGCGACGTTTCTGTCGCGCCGCACCCATGCGCCGATGTCTCGCCGACGCCGCACGCCCGCCGAGCATGTCGCCCGGTTGTTCATTTTTGGACTGCGCTGGTTTCCGCCCGGACGCAAAGCCCCGGAACGCACGACGCCCGCCGCGGAGATCGACGGCGCAACGGCGGAAGCGCACTTTCTGGCCGGCGTCGAAGCGTGGGATCAAGTCGACCGCGCGCTCCTGCCGGAACGGCGCACCAACCTGTTCGTGAAACACCCGCGTATGGGCGATCTGACAGTCGAGGAGTGGATGCGCTTTCACGTGATCCACGCGCGCCACCACGCGAAGCAAATCCGGGAGCGCATCGGCCAATGAGCCGGAAGCGCGAAAAGAAAAAAGTCGTGGTGCGCGTGCCGAACCCGAAGGCACCGGTGAAAGAGCGCCTGAAAACCCCGTCGCACAAAGTCCACCGTTCCAAAAGGGCGTATCGCAGGCGCGAGAAACACCAAACCGCGCCTGACCTCGATTAGATTTCGGGTACATGTCTGCCGTTGCCGACGCAAACCGAGGGGATTTCACCGCCAAGCCCAGAGTCCTCGTCGTCACCCTCATGGCGGTGTTCATCGGTGTCGCAAGCGCGTTCGTCGCGCTCGCCCTCACCAAGCTGATCAGCTTCTTCACCAACCTTTTCTACTATCAACGCTTCGCCTTCGGCGAAATGACCTCGCCCGCCGGCCATCACCTCGGCGCCTGGTCCGTGTTCATACCGATCATCGGTGGCTTGATCATCGGCCTCATGGCGCGCTACGGGTCCGAGAAGATCCGCGGCCACGGCATTCCGGAAGCACTCGAAGCGATTCTCATCGGGCGCAGCCGGATGGAGGCGAGAGTCGCCGTCCTGAAGCCGCTCTCGTCGGCGCTGTCGATCGGCACGGGCGGGCCGTTCGGCGCCGAAGGGCCGATCATCATGACGGGCGGTGCAGTCGGCTCGCTGTTTGCCCAGGGGTTCCACATGTCCGCGGCGGAGCGCAAGACGCTGCTCGTGGCGGGCGCCGCGGGCGGCATGGCGGCGATCTTTGCGACGCCCGTGGCCGCGGTGCTGCTGGCCGTCGAGCTGCTGCTGTTCGAATGGAAGCCCCGCAGCTTCATCCCCGTCGCTGCCGCCGCGGCCGTCGCCGGCGCGCTACGCGTGCCGCTGATGGGTGCGGGACCGGTGTTCGCGACCAACGCACATTTGGCCCTCGCGCCCCTCGCGCTGTTCAGCGCGCTCGCGCTCGGGTTGATCGCCGGCTTCGGATCGGGCCTCCTGACGCGGCTCGTGTACGCGTCGGAGGATTTCTTCGGCAAGCTGCCGATCCACTGGATGTGGTGGCCGGCGATCGGCGGTGTGGTGGTCGGGTTGGGCGGCTTGCTGTACCCCCGCGCGCTCGGCGTCGGCTACGACGTCATTCGCGATCTCCTGAACGCCCGGCTGATCGGCACGTTCCTGCTTGGCCTGCTCATCACCAAAGCGGTGATCTGGGCGATCGCGCTCGGGTCCGGCACGTCGGGTGGCGTGCTTGCGCCGCTCATGATCATGGGCGGCGCCCTCGGCGCGCTGGTTGGTCCGTGGCTTCCCGGCGGAGATCCCGGCGTCTGGGCGGCGCTCGGTATGGGCGCGATGCTCGGCGGCACGATGCGGGCGCCGTTCACGGCGATCGCTTTCATGCTGGAGGTGACGCACGACGTCAACCTGCTGCCGGCGATGCTGGTCGCGTGCGTCGCGGCGGATGCGGTCACCGTGCTGCTCATGAAACGATCGATCCTGACCGAGAAAATGGCGCGCCGCGGCCACCACGTGATGCGGGAGTACATCGTCAACCCGCTGCACCTCATGCGGGTCGCCGACGTGATGGAGAAAGACGTGCCCACCGTGCCCGCGTCGCTCCCGGTCGCCGGCCTGTTCCAGCGGCTCGCCGACGAAGATCCCGTGATGGCGCGGCGGCAGGAGTGGGCCGTCGTCGACGACGCCGAGCGTCTCGTAGGCCTCGTGACCCGCGGTGACCTGGTGCGCGCGCTCGACCGCGACGACGACGAAGCAGCGACGGTGGAGGAGCTGGGCAGCCGGCGTCTCGTCGTAACGCACGCCGACGAGCTGCTCGAAGAGGCGACGGCAAAAATGATCGCCCACGACATCGGTCGCCTTCCGGTCGTCGATCGCGACGACCCGAGCCGGCTCGTTGGGTTGCTCGGCCGTGCCGGAGTCATGGCGGTGTGGCTGTATGCCTCGCGCGAAGAGCACACCCGCGATTCGGGATGGCTATCGAGCAGACTGCGGCGCAAAGGTAACGGCGGAGAATGACGGAGACGCATACCTACCAGCTGAGCGGTTACAGTCCCAGTCCGACGACCGCCACGGTCACGATCCGTTTGTTCGAGAAGCCCGAACGTGTGCGCCGCGCGCTGAAGGGGTTAGCGACGTTCTGGGGCGCTGCGCTCGGCAGCGTCTTCATCCCCGTCGCCCACTTCCTGCTCGTGCCGTCGTTCGCGCTCTATGGAGCGTACACCTTCTTCGAGCGGCTCGGTGCCCGGCAGGTGGTCACAGCCGCGGAAGGTACGTGCCCCGACTGCGGCAAGACGCAGAAGCTGGAAACGGGAGGGCGCTGGCGCCTACCGCGCGACGTCGCGTGCCGGTATTGCCAGCGCCCGCTGCGGATCTCCTAGAACCTGAAGCCCGCCGCCAGGTTGAGGTGGTTGACGACGAAATCGCCCGCCTGGTAACGCGTCGAGAGCCGCCGAAACTCGAATCCAAACAGGAGCGGGCCCGGTGGACGCCATTCGACGTGCCCCTCGCACACGAAATTGCGGAACTTGCCGTTCGGCAGGACATCGGCATCCTTCGGATCGTCGATGCCACAGCCGCCGCCAAACATCCATCCCGGCCGTGGCCGGAAATTCACCTGTCCCCAGCCGCCTTTGGTGCGCACAGGCGCACCCGCTACGCCGGCGTTCTGTCCAATCGCGCCGCCGCCGAGTCCGGCGATCGCCTGGCCGATGAACGCTTCCCCGAGGATTTCGGCGGGCCCGAATTTCAGGCGTGTGTCGAAGGTGACCGCGCGGGACTGGAGCAGCGAGTCGCCCGTCAACGAATCAAGCCCGTGCAGCCAGCCGATGTGCCCGCCGATCGCGACCTCGCTGGGATCATCGGTCGGGCCCCAACCGAGCCGCACGCGGCCCTGGAGGTAGGGCCGGCTGCTCCGCTCGCCGGAGTCGGCTTGCGTCGTCACCGCGCCTTGCGTCCCGGCGATCGGCGCCAACACGGCAGCCTGCACCGCGAGCCGCACCGTGTAGCCGTACTCCGCCGTGACGCGCGCCTGCGGGATCCAGAACCAGAGATTGCCGGCGAGACTGAAGTCGGGAACTCCAACGCCAGCCAGCGATCGCGGATTGCGATCGGAGACGAGCGCCGTCTCCTGGCCGAGCATCAACTGCACATGTGTCCATTGCACGGTTGCCAGGGCGCGTCGCAGCCTGAGCAAGGGGAACGTGCGGTTACCGGCCGCGGGCTGTTGGCCGCCATAGAAATCGACGTCGACTTCGCCGCTGAAGCTGCCGCCGAGCACCTCTGGATCGGTCACCATGACGCCGAGGCGCGTCTGGCGCATCGTGGCGCTCGACCCTGTGATGCCGACCGCGTCGGTGTCGGCGAATACCGGAACGTCACTGTTGTTGGTGCGCGCGCTATTATAGAAGCCGTTCATCAGCACGGTGCCGGTCAACTCGACGGTGCGCTTGGTGGCGGGGGGCGGCGGTGGAGCTGGCGGCGGTGATGAAGGTTGCTGAACAGCGAGACTGAGAGATAGCAACACCGGCATCACGTGCCCGCTCCTGGCGAGTTGGATAGCACTACAGTAAGCTCCACGCCCTCGGACGCAACAGTTTCGGGAGATCGGCGATGCGGGTAGCGACGGGAATCGTTGCGCTGCTGGCTGTTGGGACGGTCAAGCCTGCTCCACCGGGACGGGTGGCGGGCCGAATCGTCATTCTCGAAAAAGACAACAAGCCCTCGCCCGACTTGAGCGACGCCGTCCTGTATCTCGAGGCGCCCGCGACGGTCACGACGGCTGCAAAACCGGTCGCCGTCGAAATCGCGATTACGGACAAGACCTACGCTCCGCACGTCGTCGTCGTGCCGCTCGGCTCCACGGTCCGGTTTCCGAACCACGATCCGTTCAACCACAACGTCTTCTCGGTCAGCGAGCCCAATAGTTTCGATCTCGGCCTGTACGGCCGTGGCGAAGCGAAGAGCTACACCTTCACGCACGCCGGCCTGGTGCGCATCTACTGCAACGTGCACCCGCGCATGGTCGCGTACGTGCTGGTGATGGAGAATCGCTACTACGCGCAGCCCGGAAACGACGGCACGTTTGCAATCGACAATGTGCCGAGTGGGCGCTATCGGCTGCATGTGTGGCACGAGCGCATTCCCAGTGAGGTCATCAAAGACGTCTCGCCCGAGGGCGGCGCCGGGGAAGCGGATCTACAGATTGCGCTGAATGCCCGCGGGTACAAATGGCAGGCCCACCCCAACAAGTACGGACGCAACTACCCCACGAATGCCGGGCGCGAGCGCTACTAGACCCGCGTTTGGTCTGACCGCGAAGATCTTTCTCGCTTCGACGCTGCTCGTCGTGGTGGTCCTCGGCATCACGTTCGGCGTCACGTCTGTCAAGGCGAACCACACCGCCGATGCGTCGATCCATCGGGCGCTGCTCTCCACGCGCCGCGCCGTCGACGACTATCTGACAGGCAGAACTCGCACGCTGGGACGCGCGAGCACCGTGGCGACGGACGTGCCGCAATACCGCCAGCGGCTGCTCGACAAGCGCAACCGGGCCGAAGCGCTCGATCAGGCCGACGACATTCGCGGGTTGGTGGGCGCGGCCTGGGTACTCGTCACGAACAGCGACGGCATCCTGATCGCCCGCACCGACTATCGCGAGCAGTACGACCGCGACCTATCAGTCGCGCCCCTCGTGGCGAACGCGTTGAGTGGCGACCAGACGAGCGGCGCATGGCTCGACGACGTGCAGGGCACGATGTTCATGGCGATCGGCACGCCGCTGCGCGATCGCCCGACCTCCGCGCCACTCGGCGCCCTCGTCGCGACCTACCAGATTGACGACTCGCTCGCGGCCGCCATCAAGCAGACCACGAACTCGGACGTCGTGTTCTTTGCGCTCGACACGCTCAACAAGCCGGTCGTGGTCGGCAGCACGGTGCCGGCGCAGGACATCGCGCCGGTGCTGCAGAGCACGGTGCAGCCCGCGGCGCTGGCGGCGGACACGGGTGGTGAGGGTATGCCGCTGGCCGCGGCAATGGGAAGTCAGCATCTGATCGGCCTCGCGGGGGCGATTCGGTCGCCGAGTGGCGACGTGCGCGGCGGGTTCGTCGCGCTGCGCTCGCGCGAGGCGGAGCTCGCCGCCTTCAACGCGCTGCAGCGGACCATGCTCTACGCCGTCGCCCTCGGCGTCGTGCTCGCGCTGATCTTCGCGTTCGTGCAGGCGCGCCAGATCGCCGGGCCGGTCCGCCGGCTCGTGGTCGCCACGCGGCAGGTGCAAGACGGCGATTACAGCGTGGACATCGCCGTGAAGTCACGTGACGAGATCGGCATCCTGTCGCAGGCGTTCCGGGCGTTGGTCGAAGATCTCAAGTCCAAAGCCGCGCTCGTCGATTACATGATGCAGACGTCCGGGGGCGCGCCGACGCAGCGCATCGACACCATGCCCACCGCGGTCCGCGCCGTCGGCGGTGAGCAGCTCCGCCCGGGCGCCGTGTTCGCCGGCCGCTACGAGGTGAAAGAAATCCTCGGTGCCGGGGGGATGGGGGTCGTGTACCGGGCGTTCGACCGCGAATTGCAGGAGCCTGTCGCGATCAAGACGCTCCGGCCGGAGGCGCTGGCCGGCGGGAGCGCGGCGCTCGACCGCTTCAAGCAGGAGATCCGGCTCGCGCGACGGATCGCGCATCGCAACGTCGTGCGCACCTACGACCTCGGCGAGCAGAACGGGATGTACTACCTGACGATGGAGTTCGTCGAGGGGACATCGCTCAAGCAGCTGATCACCTCGCGCGGTAAACTCCCGGTGCCGGTGACGCTGACCGTTGGCAAGCAGCTGTGCCGGGCGCTGGAGGTCGCGCATGCGGAAGGCGTGATCCATCGCGACATCAAGCCGCAGAACATGGTCGTCGAGCCGAGCGGGTTCCTGAAGGTGATGGATTTCGGGATCGCGCGGCTCGCCAACCCGCCGAAGGGGAAGGGGCTGACGGAGGCCGGGACGTCGATTGGGACGCCCGACTACATGTCGCCGGAGCAGCTGTCAGGCGCCGAGCTCGACCCGCGGAGCGATCTGTACGCGGCGGGCGTGGTGCTGTTCGAGTGCCTGACGGGGCGCGTGCCGTTCGAGGCGGAAACCACGTGGGCGCTGGTCGCCAAGCATTTGGAGGAAGAGCCGCCCGATCCGCGCAGCTTCAACGCCGACGTGCCGGTCGAGCTTGCGGCGGTGATCCTGAAAGCGATGGCCAAGACTCCCGCAGATCGCTACGCTACCGCGGCGGAGATGCACGACGCGTTAGCGCGGATTGGGTAGTCCCCCGCAACACGGTAATCGAAGCTTTCGGAAGGGTGAATGACGCCGGCGGGCCCGGCAACACGGCCGCGACCGGCGGATGGTCGGGGTCAGGGTGACTGTTCGGCCCATCGTTGATCCACACATACTGCTCGCTGCCCCAGGTGACGAACGTGACCGGCCCTGAGAAGGACGCATGCCGGTTCTGCTTCACGTCGTCGAACACCACGCGCACGGTGTGCGCGTGGGTCTCGTCGCGATTCACCAGCATCAAGGACCAGCTCCCGTCGGGACGACGCACCGCGTACGACGTCACTAGCGCATTGCCCTCGGCATCGGTGACGTCGGTGGAGCTGGGAAACATTTGATGCACGCCGGAGCGGTGTTGCAGCCACTCGGTGTTGAGCATGCGGGCCGCGAAGTACGTCGACGTATATCCCTTGATGGTATAGGTCTCGTCGGACACGAAATTCGACCACGAGGACCAACCGAGACAGGTGTTCTGCACGCCCTGCGGCTGAATCGGCGAGTGGTAGAAGGCCGCGCCTCCGCCTTCAAAGAATGAGCCGATGTTATCCGCGAGCCACAGCCCGCCAAAAATCGTGGTCATGGGCCCGGTCAAAGCCCAGGACACGTGACTCTCGGTCACGATCAGCGGGACATTCTTCGGCACGCCGTCATCGCGCCACACCTGCAGGATGTGCTTCATCAGCCGCGGCTCGCTGTAGAGCGACTTCCACGTGATCTCGCAGGGCTCGAACGGATAGTGCTCGAACGAAACGAAGGCGAGATCGGCGAGCCGGCCGTGCGCCTTGAGGTAATCGAGGAAGCGGCCCATCCATGACGTGCGGCCTTGCCGGTCCGGCCACAACCGGATGTCTTCGTTGACGCCCTCGAAAATCGGCCCGCCCAGCCGGAGTTTGGGGTCGACCCGGTGGATCGCGGCGGCCCACTGCAGGTACAGCGCCGCGTAGTCTTCCGGCATCGCGTGCTTGCCGTCGGGCTCTTCGCCCATCTCGATGTACGCGATGGGATAGCCGCGCTTCTCGATGTATGCGATCTGTGCCGCGGCGTCGTCGGGCGTACCGTAGAGCATGGCGACCGGAATGACGGCCGGCAGGTTGTTGGTCAGCCCGCTGGTGAAGAACAGATCGAAACCGGTGTGCTGGTAACTGCCGCTGTTGTTGACGTCGTCTTCTGAATGCCAGGGATCGATCGACGAGACGGCATACGTCGTTCGCTGCTCGTCGGGAGTCTTGGTCACTTCACGGAGCGCGCCGGTCGAATCCAACGTGCCCGCGGCAATGCGCTGAATCGCGTAACCCACGCAGTTTCGGACGTCCTCTGCGCCGTGCTCGTCGCAGGTGTTGGAGGACTCGGTCATCAGAATCCGCAGGTATCGCGTCACGACCGGTGCGTCTGTCAGCTTCAGCGTGACGGTCCCACCTGCTCCGTGCTGCAGGGCGCCCGCAGGAAAAACCTTCCATTCCCCTTTCGGTCCTCCGTCGAAGTCGAGCGCATTCGTGCCGACCCAGTATTCGACCGCGTAGCGCGTAGCATAGGGGCTCGCCCAGTCGATCAGCACCGCGCTCACGGGCTTCTCCGCCTTCAAGTCAACAATCACCCACTGCGGCAGCAGGGAATCGCTTTCACCCGTGAATCGTTTCGTGAGGTACGGATTGCTCTTCCAATAGGTCAGGTTCGGGCCCGCGACTGGACGATCGCCGCTGGTCGCGAAGCCGCGATGCGGCAAAGCGTAGGCGAGAATGTAACGGATCGGCTCCTTGAGGTCGGTGCTGCCGGTGAAGTATCCACGGCGGTGCGCGGGGTCGCTCCAGGTGCCGTTCTCGGTCCAGTGCCACGCGGCCATGCGCAGCTCGGTGTTATTCCGGTAGGTGATCGGTCCCCAGCCGGCCGAGAGCGCCTCCTGGAGGATATGGGGCGTGTAGACTCGGTTGATGTCGATGCGCGACAGCACATCGATCGAGCTGCCGAGTGCGCTGTCGGGATCGAATGCATTGATGATACGCGTGACGTCGACGTGAACGACCGCCTGGGCAGCGGCGGCATGCGCCGTCAATAGAAAGACTCCAAGCAAGGCCAGTCGACGCATCACACGCCGCCAAACCACGGATAGCCCTGATCCTCCCAGTACCCGCCGGGCCGCTCGGCCGTGAACGTGACCGACACCAGATACTTCGTCATCTTGTAGCCGAGCTTGGTGGGTGAGTAGAGCCGCAGCGGCGCGCCGTGACTCTCCGGCAACGGATTGTCATTCATCCCGTACGCCAGAATCGTCTGCGGATGCATGGCGCTCGCGAGATCCCAGCCGTTCATGTAGCCCGAGTCGAACGAGTCGAACCGCACGTACCGCGCCTGCGGCAACATGCCGCACCGCTCGGCGATGGCCGACATCGGCACGCCGTGCCACGTGGCGATCGCGCTCCATCCCTCTACGCAATGGTGCTTCACCGTGTAGGTCGTGCGCGGCATCGCCTGCAATTCATCGATCGACAGCGAGAGCGGCCGTCGAACCAACCCCGACACCTGCAGTCGCCACGCGCTGGGATTCTGCAGCACCGGCATGGTCGGTGAAATGAAATAGGCGGGCAGCCGCGCGGTGCGCTCGGCAATGTCGTACTGCGGTGCGAGGCGCGTCTTGGAGAAGAGAATCTTCTCCCCCACCCAGTCGTTCAGCCGACTGACGTCGAGCAACAACGGGCGCACGGCGTTGCCGCCATCCCACCCGCACGCGGCCGCGAGCGACGCCGAGCCGGCGCCGGCGGCGAGCCGCAGAAACGCGCGCCGGTCAATCATGGCTGGGAAAGCGGCCGCGATACCAGCCGGAAATCATGGCCCGGAGCGAAGCGGGATCGACGACGAACACCAGAATCACGTGCACGATGAGAAACGCGGTGAAGATCCACACCGCCCAGAAGTGCCAGTAGCGCGCCGCCTGGAAGCCTCCAAACAGCGCGGTGAGCCATGACAGCTGCGTGGGCTTGTAGATCGCAAATCCCGTGAGCACCGACAACACACCCAACAGGATGATGAAGGTGTAGGCGAGCTTCTGGAGCGGATTGTGCTTCCCCTGCGGCGGATGGTCTTTGCGCAGCCGCAGGTAGTACTTCTGCATTTCGACGGCGCCGTGGATGTCGCGCGGGCGGAAGAGCAGCGACCGCCACTCACCGCTGAGCGCGAGATAGGAGAGATACAGAAATCCGCCGGCGACGAGCGGCCACATCAGCGTGAAGTGCCAGTTCAACCCGCCCGCGAGCCATCCGCCGAGCCGGCTCCACGTTGGAAATGCATGGTCCTCGAACGCATTCACGTAATACGGCCCATCACGCTCGCCGAACCGCGCGTACGCTCCGTAGATCTGCAGTCCGCTCATGATCATTCCGGCGAGCAGCACAAAGGTCATCCAGTGGGTGAGGCGCACGATCCAGTGGTGGCGCTTGACGGGGGGTGCGGCAGGGACAGGAGGCAGCGTTGTGGGGACCGGAGGAACGGTCATGCGCTAAGTATATTGTGTGCCATGCGCGCTGCAACGTTTGTCGCGATCGCCGTCCTCACCGCGTGCCGGTCACAGAACGCGGCCGTCCCGGCTCGTAACACGGACTCGCTCAGCTTTGCCGACGTGACGCCGCGTGACTCGGCGGACAGCTCGCTGCTCGTGCCGCGCGTCATCACGGGGCCGACGGTCGTCGTCTTCTGGCTGTCCGGCGCGGACACGCTGTCGGCGGACGATCAGGCCGAAGCCCTCGATGAGCTCAACTACACCACCGAAGGCATCGCGCCCACGCTCACACAGCACAACATCCAGCTCGTTCCCACGAATTCCGATACGATCTACGTCACGCTCCCCAACAAGCAGCGCCGGATGATCCTGCTCACCGGTGTCGACTACCCGTTCGGCTACGTGCTGGTTGCCCCGGGGACGGCTGAACGGATCCTCGCGGGCGTCTACGACGACGACGAGCTGCTCGACGAGGTCGACGCGTACTTCGACCTGCCGTCCGCCACCGACAGCACCGCCAAGGGCCCGCGGATCGCGACGTGATGCTGCTGCTCGTCGTTGGCGCGCTGCTCGTTCAGGACATCCACTGGCAGCCGGCCACGCCGCGCCAGGGCTCGCTCATTGTCGTCTCCGCGCCGGACGCGCTCACCGGCGAGGTCGCAGGCGAGCCGCTGCACTTCCGCCGCGGCAAGGCGCTGGCGGCCGTGCCGCTGGGCGCGACCGACAGCGCCAGGGTCCGGACGCTCTCCATTCGCTGGGATGGCGCCGTCATCGGTACGACGGCATATGTGCCGGTCGCGCTGCGCAAAACGCCGGCGGACGAACAGGTTCGTGCCGACGACCGGTTCACTCCACCGCCCGACAGCGCGCTGCGCGCGCGCATCGACCGGGAGCAGGCACTGATGCGGGAGGCGGCGCGGCATGCGCACGAGGTGCCGCGGCTCTGGCATGCCCGGTTCATTCGCCCGCGCACCGCACGCATTACGAGCGCGTTCGGCTCGGGGCGCAGGGTGAATGGCGTGTGGCGCAGCCGGCATGCGGGGTTGGACATCGCCGGCCCCAAGGGCGCGCCAGTGCGCGCATCGAATCGTGGCGTGGTGGCCCTGGTCGCAGACTTCTTTTACGGCGGCAAGTCGATCTACGTGCACCACGGGGACGGCATCATGACCGTCTACCATCACCTCAGCCGGGCGCTCGTCGCCGTTGGTGACACGGTGGAGCGCGGCCAGATCATCGCCAGGGTGGGTGCGACGGGACGCGTCACGGGACCGCACCTGCACTGGGGAGCCCAGTACGGCTCTATCGCGTTCGATCCCGCCGATCTGCTCAAACTCCCTTGAGTAAAGCGCTGCTGCTTCGCGGCGGCCGAGTGGTGACGATGGACGCGTCCCGGCGCGTGCTGGATGCGGATGTGCTCGTAGAAGATGGACGCATCAAACGGGTGGGACGGTCGGACGGTCGGACGGCCGGGCGGTCAAAACCAACTACAATCGATTGCGCTGGACTGGTCGTCCTTCCTGGTCTCGTTCAAGCGCACATCCATCTATGTCAGACTTTGTTTCGCGGGCTGGCCGACGATCTGTCGCTCGAGGACTGGCTCGCGAAACGCATCTGGCCGCTCGAGGCCGCGCACACCGAGGCATCTGTCCACGCCTCGGCGATGCTCGGCGCGGCCGAGCTGTTGCTCGGCGGCACGACTGCGATCCTCGACATGGAGACGGTGCGCCACACCGGCGCCGCATTCGAGGCGCTCGAGTCCATCGGCATCCGCGCGACGGCGGGGAAGTGTCTGATGGACGCGGCGAGCAATCCTCCGGCGCTGCGCGAGCCGGCAGAGAAGGCGCTCAAGGAGAGCGCAGATCTGTGCGCCAAGTGGCACGGTGCGGCGGGCGGGCGGCTGCGCTATTGCTTTGCGCCCCGCTTTGCGCCGAGCTGCACCGGCCCGCTGCTGCGCGCGGTGAGCGATTTGGCGGCGCGGGCTGGGGCCATGATCCATACCCACGCGGCGGAAACGTTGCTCGAGCTGGACACGGTGAAGCGCGAGACCGGTCATGACGAGATCTCCTACCTCGATTCAGTCGGCATCTCGGGGCCGAGCGCCGCGCTGGCGCATTGCGTCTGGGTCGATAAGGACGCCATCGCGACGCTCGCGCGGCAGCGGACGAATGTCGTCCATTGCCCGAGCTCGAACCTGAAGCTCGGCAGCGGCATCGCACCGATCCCTGAGATGCTTGCCGCCGGTTGTCAGGTCGGCCTTGGGGCCGATGGCGCGCCCTGCAACAACCGGCTCGACGCCTTCGCCGAGATGCGGCTTGCGGCGCTGATTCAGAAGCCGAGGCTCGGGCCCGACGCGCTCCCCGCCGCGCAGGCGCTGGAGCTCGCCACGCTGGGAGGGGCTCGGGCCTTGGGACTAGGGACTGAAATTGGCTCGATAGAAGTGGGAAAATGCGCCGACCTGATCGTGCTCGACCTGGAGGGGCCGCACGCGCAGCCGGAGGACGCCGATCTGATCTCGCGCATCGTTTACAGCGCGCGTGCCGCGGACGTACGGCACGTGATTGTGGATGGCCGGATCGTCGTGCGGGATGGAACGCTGAAGACTGCGGATGTCGGCGAGATTCGCCGTAAGGCGAACGTCCAGGCGCGGGCGTTACGCGCGAAAGCGCTGGATCGTCTCTGAGAGCGCCGCCGCGGCGTCGGACAGATGCTGCGAGGTAGTCGTCAGATCGTTGAGGGACAGGATCTGCTTGGCGGTCGCCGCCGACGTCTGACGCGCCCCCGTCGCGGCCCCGTCCGCGATAGCCGCGACCTCCTCCATCCGCCGCAGCACCTCCCGCATCCGCTTGGTCTGATTCTCAGTCTCGGCGGCGAACGTCGTGGCGAACTGGACGGTGGAATTCAGGTCGGCGAAGATCGCGTCCAGCGCGCCATGCACGGTGGTCGCGACGGACCCGACCCCTTTCGCCGCTTCGCGGCCCTTCTGCATCGCCTCCACGACCCGGTTGATCTGCTCCTGCGTCGTGCGGACCTTGGCCCGCACTTCGTCCGCCGAGCGCGAGCTCTGCTCGGCGAGCTTGCGCACCTCGCCGGCGACCACGCGGAAGCCGAGCCCATGCTGGCCCGCACGCGCGGCCTCGATCGCCGCGTTGAGCGCCAGCAGATCCGTCTGGCTCGCGATGCGCGTGATGCCGTCGACGAGCTTGCCGATCTCGCGCGATTCGCGGTCGAGCACGCCTGCAACCTCGGATGCGTGGTCCATGTGCACCATGAGATTCATGAGCAGCGCGCTCGCCCGCGCGACTTCCTCGCCGCGCTTGTGCGCCTGCAGCGCGATCTCGGTGATCTGCCGCTCGGCTTCCTGCGCGCGCGCGTGGAGCGTCGTAGCCAGCCCCGACGCCGCCTCGGAGTCCTGGCGCCCGTAACCGATCAGCTGCCGTTGACGCTCGGTCCCTTCACTGAGCTGATGTGTGGTCGTCGAGATCGACTGGGAGGACGTCTGCAGCTCGCGGGCGGCGGTAGCGAGCCCGCCCGCCATCGTCGCGAGCGCGCCGCCCTGGCGTCCGATCTCACGAATGATGTCTCCGATGGCGGCCGTGGTGCGGTTGACGCTGACGCCGAGGAATCCCAGCTCGTCGCTGGCCGCACCCGCGCTGCTGTCCATTTGGCGCGTCAGGTCGCCGCGCTCGATTTCGCCGAGCACGCCGCGCGCCGTCCGGAGGCGATCCACGATTTGCACGAGCATGGGAACGAGCGCCACGCAGGCGAAGACGAGCACCAGGCTTTCCTGGATGTAGAACGGCCAGCTCCAGCCGTGCCCGGCGACTTGCGACACCGCCGTGACCAGCGTGAAGGCGGTCAGGTTGATGATGAGCGCGCCCCACGCTTCGCGGCGCTCGAGATAGAGCGCGGCCTGCAGCGGCGCGATCAGGTAGGCTCCGTAGAGCACATGGCCGTTCGGTCCCATGGCGAACAACACCGCGGAAATCAGCAGGCAGCCGACGACGAGATTGAGCTGCGCGTACCACGGCTGGAACAACTCCCGCTCCACGAGGCGGCGCACCCCGGCGTTCGCGGCCACGAAGCTCACGGCGAAAATGAGAATGAACCACCACGAGATGGCGATGATGCCGGCGAGCTTGACGGCGCTGAGGAGCACGATCCCGAATCCCACGAAGCCCCAGCGGGCGCGCGTGTTCGACAGCACGTACTGGCGCTGCTTGGCGAATCGCTCCGCGACGAGCTGATGCTCGAGACTGATCACATCCGGAACAGGTAGCTCGCTTTCAGGAAGAATCCGTCTCCGGTCCGCGACAGGCGGCGGAAGCTGAACGGATCCGGCTCACTCAGTGACGAGCCGTAGCCAAAGAAGAGTACCGTCCCTGGCGTCGGCTTGTAGGAGAACAGAAAATCGTTGCGGAACTCCGTGGTCGTGCTGCGCCCCTGCGGGATGGTGTCGACGATCAGCTGATCGCCGGTCCGAGGGTCGCGCAGCGTATCACGCACCTGCGCGAAATACTGTCCGACATACCGAAAGAAGATGTCTCGCGTGAGCTGATACTCGACTTTGAGCCGCGGAATGTTCGCCGTCGAGAACCAGGTGCCGTCGGCCGCGCGCGTGATGACTTGATGTGGCCATTGCCCCTCGAAGCGCAGCGACGATGTCGGCTTAAAGGCCAGCGCGAGGAAGAGATTGAGCGCGCGGCCTTCGGATGCTTCGGCGAAGATCGGACCGGAGACGCGCCCGAGACTGAGATCCATCTTCAGCGTGCGGTTGGGCGAACTGACCGCCGCGAGACCGCCCCACAGATTGTACAGCCCATGCGGCACGGCGAACGGCGCCGGCGTGCCGCCGGCATCGACCTGGTACCCGGCGTAGTCCGGAGGGTCGAATCGCTGATGTGAGTTGCTCCACAAGGCCGACACGAACCATCCACCCCTGACGTTCAGCTGTAGCTGCTGCGTGATGTTGCCCTCGAGCGTGCTGCGCAACTTGAGGAAGTCATCGTATCGCCAGGTCGGCTGAATCAGGATGTAGGTCGTGGCGTTCTCGAGCAGCGCTCCGGGTTTTCCATACCGCGTGAATCGATTGAAGATGCGTCCCTGCACCACGTTGACGCGGTTGACGAAACCGCTCGCGGCGACAAAGTCACGGCTGAAGCCGACGAATTCGCCGTGGTTGCCGTACGACCGGCCGGTGAAGTCGTACAGTGTCGCGTCCCACAACGTACCGCTCCGCAGGCCGGAACCGACCGTGTCGTGCGTCCACGACCCGGCAAGCTGCACTTGGGAAAACCAGCGCTTCAGCCAGATGACGCGGGCATCCACGCCGAGCACGCGATTCGATGCGTTGCCGTCGATGCGGTCGGTGTAGGCGAGTCCGACGGTCGAGCTGGTGCCGAGGTCGCGCCGCAGCCGGAGCAGGTTGACGATCGGATGGTCGCCCGTGGCGGACAGGTTGTTGTCGTCGACCGCGCCGATGTAGGCGACGCCGGTTCCGCCAACTTTTCCGGTCAGCTTTGCGCCGCCGACGGGCGCGCTGATCCGCCGGGTATAGATCAGCGCGTTGGGCGTATCGAATTGCTCGAGTCCCTCGAGAAAGAACGGGCGCTTTTCGGGAAAGAACACCGCGAAGCGCTCATTCACGGTCACCTGACCGACGTCGGCCTCGACCTGCGAGAAATCCGGATTGACGGTGCCCGTCAGGCTGAGGTTCTGCGTGACACCCCAGCGCAGATTTGCGCCCAGCTGCGGGTCGACTGTCCCGTAACGGTATGAGGATGCCGCAGGCGCGCCGTCCACGCGCGACGTGAACTCGGGACTCACGTCCATGACGAGCCCGCGTCGCATCCCGGTCAACCCCTTCAGCGTGCCGGACTGAATGAGGAAACTGGCGCTGGCGCGCACGACGGGCGTCCACGTGTCCTCGTACGCGGTGTGCTGCGTGACCCGCACGATCTGGATGCCCCAATCCTGGATCGCGCCGCTCTGGTAGCGCAGGCTCTTGAACGGAATGCGGACCTCGACTTCGAAGCCACTTGGCGTGACTCGACCCCGCGACTCGTACACATAGTCAGGATTTAGATCGACGACGCCGTCGAACCGCCCGCCGGCGTTCCCGCCGCCGGCGGCGCCGGCGATCCCCTCGCTGCGGACGCCGTCCTGTTGCGCGCCCAGCGGATTCACGGCGAACAGCAGCGCCCGGCGCCGGTCGTTAAACGTGTCGAGCAGGATCTGAATGTTGTCGTCGGCGCCGATGTTGTCGCGGTCGGCGAGTGTCGCCCGCACCACGTTGCCGTGCTTCTCGAACGCGCGGATGCCGAAGTAGATCGCATCGGACGCGTAAAAGACCAGGACCTGGGTCGAGTCCTCGGCCGGCCGGCTGTCCACGGGGCGGTACTGGCTGAATCCCGTGAGCAGCGCCGCCTGTCGCCACACGTCCTCGTCGAGCACGCCGTCGATGCGGACGGTGGCCTCGATTCGGGGCACACGCACGTCGAGCTGGCGGAGGTGACCGTCGTACACCGACTGCTGTGCGCCCACGGATTGTACAAGAAGGAGGAGTGCGGGAAGCATGGAGACTAAAATAACGTGCGGCGTGCGATGTGCGGCGTGTCAGGGACTGGTTCGAAGCTCCCCTACGAAGCGTCAGCTCAGTCCATCAACGCCGCACGCCGCACGTCCCACGTTCAGACTATTCGTATCTCAACGCCACAATCGGATCGAGCGACGCGGCCCGCCGGGCCGGCCAAATGCCGAAGAACAACCCCACGATGGCGCTGAAGATGAACGCGATCAGAATCGCGAACAGGCTTATCGACGTGTTCCAATGCGCGAGCTTCGACAGCGCGACCGCGCCGAGCGAGCCAAGGACGACTCCGGTGAGCCCTCCGGCAAGACACAACACGAGCGCCTCGACGAGGAATTGGAACAGAATATTGAAGCGCGTCGCACCCAGCGCCTTGCGCACGCCGATCTCGCGTGTCCGTTCCGTGACGGACACGAGCATGATGTTCATGATGCCGATGCCGCCGACGAGCAGGCTGACGGCCGCGATGCCGGCAAGCAGGTAGGTAAACGTCTTCGCGGTGTCCTGGAACGTCGAGAGAATGTCCGACTGGTTCCGGATCTGGAAGTCGTTCTCGCCGCCCGGCCGGATTTTGTGCTCGCGCCGCATCACGCGCTCGATCTCGATCATTGCCAACGTCATCTGCGGCACGGTCGCCGCATCGACGGTGATGGACCGCAGGCGATCGGTTCCCATAATGCGGTAGCGGCCGGTCTGCAGCGGAATGAGAATCTGCTCGTCCGGATTGCCGAATCCGCCCGCCGAGCCCTTGGCCGACAACACGCCGATGATCTCGAAGGGAATTCCGCGAATCTGAATCTCCTGCCCGATCATCGCGGCGGGGTTCCGGTTGAACATGTCCGGAATCGCGGAGCCGAGTACGGCGTAACGACGGCGTCCCTCGTCTTCCCCGGCCGTGAACATCCGGCCGGCCGTCAGGGTGTAGTTCTTGACCGTCGAATAATTCGGCGTCGTGGCGACGATACTGACGTTGCCGTTCTGCCCGCCATACTTGATCTGGAGGTTGCGGGTCAGCTCGGGCACGACGCCTTTGACGTAGCGGGCGTCGCGCGCCAGCGCGGCAGCGTCGTCCACGGTGACGCTCACGCGCTGATCGAACATGATGGCGATCCCGCCGCGAAACGACTGTCCCGGATAAATCGACAGCAACGTCGGGCCGAGCGCCTGGAGCCGAGCCTGCACGGCCTTCTGCGCCCCGCTGCCGAGCGCCACCATGGTGATGACCGCGCCCACGCCGATGATGATGCCCAGCATCGTCAGGAACGACCGCAGCTTGTTGGCGCGGATCGCCTGGAGCGCGACCTGAAAGATTTCGCCGAGCAGCATGCTAAGGCCTGGTCGGGGTGGTCTGCGGCCGCGCCGGTGTGGTCGGCTGCTGTTGTTGTACGCCGGGCAGGCCGCCGCCCGTCACCTGGCGCATACGCTGCTGCATGTCGCGCTGGGCGTTGAGCAACGAGGCGCTGGGCAGCACGAGCACGGTATCCTGCTCGGTCAGCCCGCTTACGACCTCGATGTAATCGAGATCGGTGAGGCCGGTCCGGATCTGTACCGGCGTCGGCTTCCCCTTCTTGAGCGTGAAGACGATGTAGCTCGACGCCTCGCCCGTATTACGACGGAATCCGCCGCCCCCCCCGGCGCCGCCCCCACCTCCGGCGCGCTGCATCATCTGCCGCATCGCCGCCAGTGCGCTCTGCTCGGCGGGCGTCAGCTCCTGGCCCGACATGCGCTTCTGGAAGGCGGACCGGATCTGCGCTTCGGTCACACCGGGCGGCAGCTGGATCGTGCGGCCGTCGGGAGTGGTCATCGTGTTCCCGCCGCCTGCCGCCTTCGCGGAGTCGGGCTTGCCGCCCGTGCTATCGCGCCGCGCCGTACCGCCACCCAGCGACGCGCTGTCCCGGCTGGCCGTCTGTTGCTGCCGCGCGAGCTGTTGCTGGACGTCATTCGGATCGAGCCCCAGCACCTGCGCCGCCGACGCGACGTCGCGCTGCGTCCGCAGCGCCGCGTTCGGGACCGCCAGCACGTTGTCGCGCCGGCCGACGTGGATCTCCACCTCCGTATTCATCCCGGGTTTCAGCAGATGCCCCGGATTCGGAATCCGGATCAGCACGTTGAACATCGTGACGTTCTGCTGGACGGTCGCCTGCGGCTCGACTTTCAGCACCAAGCCTTCGAACGGCCGGTTGGGATACGCATCCACGGTGATCGTGGTAAGCAGACCCGACTGTACCTTGCCGATGTCCGTTTCGTCCACGAGCGCGCGGATCTGGACCGTGTCCAGGTTCGCCATCCGGAACAACACCGTGCCGCCGCCCACGTCCGTCGTAGGTGAGGAAATCACGGTTCCGAGCTCCACGTTCTTAGCGATGATCGTCCCCGCCAGCGGCGCCCGCAGCTTGGTATCGGTCATGCGATCCCGCGAGTTCTCGAGGTCCGACTGCGCGCGGATCACCGCCGCGTAGGCGTTCGCGTAGTCCAGCTTGGAACCGTCGTATTCGGTTTGCGTGATCGCCTGCGACTTGAACAGCGTGTCGGATCGGGCGAGCTGCGCCTTGGCGTTGTTGAGCTGCGCCTGGGCGACCTGCAGATTCGCCTGCGACTGCGCAAGATTGTTGCGCGGGATGCGCGGATCGATGGACGCGAGCAGCTGATCTTCCTTCACGTCATCGCCCGTCTGCACGTTCATCCCGATGATCTCGCCCGACGCCTTGGACTTCACGTCGACGGTCAGCACCGGCTCGATCGCCCCGGACGCAGATGCCGACACCACGAGGTTGCGGCGTTCGACCGGCACTGCCTCGTACGACTGTGTGGCCTGCGTCTTGTGGCAGCCCGCTATCGCGGCGAGTAGCACCGCGGCGGCCGCGCTTCCCCAAAAGTTCTTGTTCACGTCCGGCCTTCCATTTTCTCGTCGCGCGCAATCTTTCCGTCGAGCAAGTGAATCTGGCGGTGCGCGTGCGCGGCAATGTCATGTTCGTGCGTCACCAGCACGATGGTTTGTCCCGCCCGGTGGAGCTCCTTGAAGAGCCCCATGATTTCGTTGCCCGTCGCCGAGTCGAGGTTTCCGGTCGGCTCGTCGGCGAGCAGGATGCTGGGCGAATTCACTAGCGCGCGCGCAATCGCGACGCGCTGCCGTTGCCCGCCCGACAGCTCGTTGGGGCGGTGGTCCATGCGGTCGGCGAGCCCGACCTGAGAGAGCGAGGTCGCCGCGCGTTCCTTCCGCTCCTTGGCCGACATGCCGGCGTAAATGAGCGGCAGCTCCACGTTGTGCAGTGCGTCGGCGCGCGGCAGCAGGTTGAACGTCTGGAACACGAAGCCGATTTCCTTGTTCCGGATCCGCGCCAGCTCGTCGTCGCTCAAGTCGCTCACCTTCTGCCCGTTCAGCCAGTACTCGCCCTTGGTCGGCGTGTCGAGGCAGCCGATCAGGTTCATGAGGGTCGACTTGCCCGAGCCCGACGGGCCCATGATCGCCACGAACTCATTCTTCTTGATCTGGAAGTCCACGCCGCGCAGCGCATAAACCACCTCGGCACCCATGATGTATTCGCGCGCCAGGTTATGCGTGAGAATCACGATGTCGGGCGTCGGCGTGTCGCCGGTGTGGAACGTCATCGGTTGCGTGGCTGTCATAGGGTCCGTCCGAGCACCGCTTCGACCTGCGCGCGGGCGATCAGGTAGTTGTAGCGGGTCTGCACGAGGTTCACTTCGGCCTGGGTGAGCGCGGCCTGCGAGGTTAGCAGGTCGAGAATCGTCGCCGCCCCCACGCGGTACCGCTCGTTTTGCACGCGCAAATCCTCAGTGGCCGCGGCGAGATTGTCCTGTGCGATGTCGATTTGCTCGAAGGAGGTCGTCAACGCCGCGAGCTGCTGGGTCAACGCCGCATTGACCTGGCGCCGGGCGTCTTCCGCGCGCGCCTGCGCGACATCCCGCTGGACCGTGGCAGCAGTTTGCTGCTGTTCGCGCTGGAATCCGTTGAGTATTTGCCAGCTGAGTCCAAAGGTCAGGCGATTGATGTTGCGATTGGGATAGAATCCTGTCCACGGCTCCGTAAACCCCTGGCTCGACGTGTTGTACGACAGCGAGACGGTCGGGAGATACTGCGAGCGCTGATCCCAGACGCTCGCGGAAAATGCGCGGGCCTGTGCCTGCGCTTGAACCACCTGTGGTGAGCTCTCGATCGCGGCGGTCCTCAGGCCGGTCGAGTCGGGCAACGGTGGCAGCGCGGTATCGGGCACGGCACGGACGAGACTGTCGATCCCAATCTGGCGGCCGAGGTTCGCCTGCGCGGTCGCGAGATTCGCCTGAGCCTGCAGCAGCGCGATCCGGGCATTGCCGTAATCGACCGTGGATCGGAGTGAGTCCGAGCGCGTTGCCGAACCGGCATGCAGCTTGTCGATCGAGATCTGGAGTTGCTGCTTCGCGCGATTGATCTGCGATTGCGCGACCCGGACCAGCTCTTCATTCGCGATGGCATTGTAGAATGCCTGTTTGGTCTGCAACGTCACCTGGAACTGCTGATTGACGTAGCCGGCGTCCGCCGCCGCGGCTGTGGCGGCGGCGTTGCGGTAGCGCTGAACCCGCCGCAAGCCATCAAACAAATCGACGCTGAAGTTGAGTCCGGTGTTGTACTGGTACACGCTTCCGGGTACCGCGACACCGTTGACGATCGACCCGATGTTTTGCCGGAAGGCGCTCGAGTTGAGGGTCACCGAAGGGACAAACGCGCCGACCGCGGCGAGTCGCTGCGCGCCGGCGTTGCTTTCATCGCCCCGCGCCTGCACCATCGCCGGTTGGATCTGAAGCGCGCGCTGAATCGCATCGTGAAGGGTGACCTGCACCTGCTGCGCCGCCGCGGGCGTCGCGATCACCATGGCGAGAAAAAGCCCCGTAACCCAGCGCATTAGTGCTGTCCCCCCGCTTTTCCTTTGGTGGAGTCTTCGCGCTCTCTACGGTGATGCTCGGCCTGGTCGATCAGTTGCTTGTGCTTGGTCCGCTGCTCCGCCGTGAGCTGGGCATCGATCTCGGCACGCATGCGCGTCTTGATGGAATCGAACCGCGGCCGTACCTGCGCCCAGAGGGCGTCGGTCTCGGGCCGGTGGCGCGTGAAGATGGCGCGAATGGAGTCGCGCTGCGCGGCGTTCAAGTCCAGCTCGCGGCTCAGATACGCGACGATGGCGTCCGGACCGCGCCGGCCCGGGCCCATGCCCCGGTCATCGCGTTCCACCGCCTCGCGGCCACCCCACCCGGCCAGCCCGCCCGCCACAAAGACGGCGGCCAGGAGTCCAACGGCGGCGAGCTTCGGTTTATTCAGCATGGCTCCTCTTCCTCTTTAGTGTTGCTCGACAAGTGATGCGAATACGACACTGGCATCCGGCGGATCCGCCGCCGTGACGAGTGCCGCGAGCTCGGGTCTCTCGGACGGCGCCATGGCGGCGTCGATCGTCGGCGCTGGCGTCAGGATGCCGCGGCCGAACAGAAATCCCACGATCAACGCGGCGACCGCGGCGGCGATGCCGGGCCGGAACCACGAGGCCAGCACGTCGAGCGTCGGGATCGTCCCGTGCTCGAGTGCCCGCTCGTATTGCCCCATCACGCGCGCGACGAACGCCGCGTGATCGTCCTTGGGCTCGAGCGCCGCGCGGAGTGCAGCGCCCAGCTCGGGATCGGGGCGATGATCGAATGCCTGTGCGTCTTTCATTTCACTTGCTCCTTCCAGTCTTCCAGCAGCGTGCGTAGACGGCGACGCGCGTGAAACACTTCCGACCGTACCGTTCCTTCCGGTATTCCCAGAATCCCGGCGATTTCGGCGTGTGAGTACCCTTCGACATCGAACAAGACAACCGCGGTCCTGCGGCGCTCAGGCAGCTCTCCAAGCGCATTCCGCAAACGCTCACCTAACTCGTTTCGTATCGCCAGCGCGTCGGGCCGCGGCCCTCCGCCCACGAGCGCAGGATCGAGGGGTTCGGCACGTCGAACGTTGCGGCGGCGCCGCCGATCGGTGGCGGCATTGGCGACGATTCGCATCAACCAGGGCCCGAACGGCCTTCCGGCATCATACTGTGCGAGCTTTACGAGAGCCGAGAGGAAGCCGTCTTGCGCCGCGTCGTCGGCATCGTCGGGATCGCCCAACACCGCCCGGGCGACGCGTCGCGCTTGTGCGGCATAACGATCGACCAGCACGCCAAAGGCATCCCGCTCGCCTGCCAGCGTCTGTGCGACTAAGTCCTTGTCCTCTGCACTGTTTCCCATACGCGCGAGGCCGGCCGGAGGTTGAGGGGGCCAGGGGGGTCTGGGGGGCGGGGGGGCCTCAGCGGACATCGGTCTCCCGACGGTGCCGCCGCCGGGCGAGGGCAAACCCGGCGAGCGAGAACGACGTCGCCAGCGCCCCGACCGCGAGGACGGCGCTGGTGACAATGGGAAGCAGAAGCAGCAGTACCCCGACCACCAGAAAGGCCGCCGCGGCAGCACCCGCCAACATGCGGCGCGCGCCGCCGGCCACCTGGATCAACGCGACGACAGCGACAGCCCGGCGCTCACGCAGGGAGCGTTTGTGCTGCGGAATTGGAGGCGTCGACGGCACGACCGCGTGCGACGGATGAACCGTTGTCGCGGCCACCAGACGCGGCGGCAACGGGAGCCGGCGACGCGCCATCAGGACGATCTCCCGGCTCTGCGCCATGTCATGCAGAAACTGCGTCGCGAGTGTCGCGGTCAGGGCCTCGTGCTCGGCGATGACGTCGAGCTCGTAATTGCCCATGAGGCTCGAGACGTTGAGATTGCTCGATCCCACGCGCGCCCACTCGTGATCACCGACGAACGTTTTGGCGTGAACCATCGGCCCGCGATACTCGAAGATCCGCGCACCCGCGTGCAGCAGCTCGCGGTATCCGCCGCGGGTGAAAATGCGAACGATGGGGATATCGGATGTGCCAGGGAGCAGCAAGCGCAGATCCACGCCGCTGCGGGCTGCGTCCACGAACGCGGCAAACAGTGGCGGTGGTGCGACGAGATATGCGTCGGTAATCCAGAGCCGCTCCGTCACCACCGCCGCGAGCAGTTGCACCGCGCGATAGATGCGTGACTGCCCCGGAAAGCCTTCCACGACTCGCACCGCGGAGGGACCGCACTCCTCCGGCGTGGCGGTGGTCTCGTCCTCGGGGAGCGGGCGGCCGGCGCGCGCCCACATCCGGCCGAACGCCATTTCCAACGCGGCCACCGCCGGCCCGCATACGGCGAGCATCGTGTCGCGCCAGCACGCTTGACCGGCCGTGGCATTGCCGGCCCATTCGTCGCCGACGCAGAGACCGCCGGTCATCGCCTTTTCGCCGTCCACGACGAGCAGCTTGCGGTGGTCCCGGCTGAACGCCGCGACTGGAGCGCTCGTCCAGAGCGGGCGAAACGGGCGGACGTCGACGCCGGCGCCCCGGAGCTCGCGCCAGTACGCGTGGCTCGTGCCGAGGCTCCCGAAAGCATCGTACAGGATGCGCACCCGCACGCCGGCGCGCGCCCGCTCCGCCCAGGCCGTGGCAAAACGGCGGCCGGTGGCGTCGTCGCGAATGAGGTAATTCTCGAAATGGACTGTGCGGTTTGCGTTGCCGATCATCTCGAGCATCGCGTCGAGCGCGTCGCTGCTGACCGCGATGTGTCGGACAAGGTTGCCGGGGATCGGTCGCGCCCCAGTTGCGCGATCGAGCGCCCGCGAAAACGGATTCACCCTCCCCCCCCGACCCCCCCGACCCCCGCGAGGCCCAAAGAGGGTTCCACGGGGCGGAGCGCCTGGATGCAGAACGTGATGTGCTCGTCGAGCGGCACGCCGAGCTCCTCGGCGCCCTGACGGACTTCGTCCCGATTGACGCCGCGGGCGAACGCTTTGTCTTTCAGCTTCTTCTTGACCGACGACACCTCGAGGTCCGCAAAACTCTTTGAGGGACGCACCAGCGCGCATGCGACGAGAAAGCCGCACAGCTCGTCGACGGCGAAAAGCGCTTTCGCCAACGGCGTATCCCGCGGCACGCCGGAATACGTGGCGTGTCCCAGTATGGCCCGCAGCAGCGGGTCCGCGACGCCCTTGGATCGGAGCAGATTGACGCCCCAGGCGGGATGGCCGTCAGTGGGTGAGTGTTCCGGGTTGGGAAACGTCTCGTAGTCGAAGTCGTGTAACAGCCCGACCAGGCCCCACGGCTCCGGGTCCTCTCCGAACTTGCCGGCATAGGCCCGCATGGCGGCCTCGACCGCGAGCATGTGCTGCCGCAGCGAAGGCGATTGCGTGTGTTCCTGCATCAGCGACAGCGCTTCCTGGCGATTCACTTTGTATCCACCCCCCAGCGCTCGCTCCACAGCGCGAGCATCAATTGCGGCCACAATCTGCGCGCGTGATTGCGGCGACCGGTCCGGTGCTCCGCGAGGAGCGGCGTGTCGAGGAGTCGGTCGGCCAGGGGCGCGAGCCCCGTGTTCAACCACCGGGCCACCGGTACCGAGAGACCGCGTTTCCGCCGGTTGATCACGTTATCCGGCACGAGCCCACGCGCCGCTTCCTTTAATATCGCCTTGGTGGTGAGGCCACGCACCTTGAGACGCGAGGGACCGGGCAGAACGAGCTCCATCACCTCGCGATCGAGAAACGGCGCGCGCGCCTCCACCGACGCCAGCATCGTGGCCCGATCGACCTTCACCAGCAGGTCGTCCGGCAGATACGTCAGGAAATCGAACCACATCGTACGATTCAACGCGTCGTCATGCGGAAAACGGTCGAGCTTGCACGCGAGCTCGGCGATGACGCCGTCGCCGATCGTCATGGCGCCGAGCCAGGTGAGATGACGCTCCATCCACGGGCGCTCGCTCGCCGCCAGGAACTGCTTGAGCATGTACTCGAGCGTCATCTTGCCGGTCGATGCCGGCCAGCGATCCACCGCCCACTGCACCGCGCGCCGCAGCGGACGCGGGACGCGCTGCCACCGCTCGGCATACTTGTGGCCGAGGTAGGTGGGATAGCCGCCGAACAGCTCATCAGCGCCCTCGCCCGAGAGAATGACCTTCACGTCTTTGCGTGCCGCCTCCGCGAGGAGGAAAGTCGGGAGCACGGCGGGATCGCCAAGGGGCTCGGCGAGTGATCGCGAGACCACGTCGAGGGCGCGGCCGAGCGATTCGTCGTCCGCCGTGACGACATGGTGCACGGACCTGATCTGGTGCGTGACGGCTTCGGCGTACGGGCTCTCGTCGTAGCCGGGCTCCGTGAAGCGCACGGCATAAGTGTGGATGCGTTCGTCGGGGACTGCGCGCGCCGTCGCCGCTACGAGCAGCGACGAATCGAGGCCACCGCTCGTGAAAATGCCGAACGGCACGTCCGACATCAGCTCGCGCTTCACGGCGCGCAACAGCGTGTCACGCAACGTGCCCCGAGTCTCGGGCGACAGCGTCGCCGGCCGGCTGGCGGCCTCCGCGGCGCTCCAATACGGGCGAATCTCCGTCCGGTCTCCCTCGGCGATGAGCAGCGAGGCGGGGGGAAGCTTGTGAATGCCGTCGAACATCGTGTGAGGCGCCGGGACATAGCCAAGCGCGTGGTAAAGCGCGAGCGCCTTGCGATTCAGGCGGCGGGGTTGGTCGGGAAACTCGAGCAGCGCCTGGATCTCGGATGCGAATCGGATTTCGCCAGCTACTTCGGTCCAGAACAGCGGCTTCTCGCCCGCGCGGTCACGCGCGAGTACAAGGCGGCGCCGTTGCTCATCCCAGACGCCGAGGCCGAACATCCCTTCGAGCCGGGCGACTGCGTCGGGCCCAAGGCGATCGTAAAACGGGACGATGGTTTCGATGTCGCCGCGCGAGCGGAACGGATAGCCCCACCCCGACGCTTCGCGGCGCAGCGCGGGCGCGTTGTAGATCTCGCCGTTGCAGACCATCCAGATCTTGCCGTCGGGGCTCTGGAAGGGCTGATCGCCGGTGGTGAGGTCCATGATGGCGAGCCGCCGTGCGCCGATGCGGGCGCGTTCGTGCCCCACGATGCGCTCGCCGTCCGGCCCGCGGTGCCGGAGCGACGCCGCCATCCGGGCGAGCGCGTCCGGATGCCGCAGGGGTGCGTTCCCGCGCGCTATCGCGCCGAAGATGCCGCACATGGTCCGTAGGCCGCGTACTGCCCCTCGACGGCGAGCAGCGGGAGCACCCGGTCGAGCTCGGCGCGCAGCCGTGCGTCGTTGGCGCGCACCACGAAGACGGTCGGTGTCGGGCATGTCCGCGCGCGCTCGCGCCAGTAATCGGCGGGCTTGAGCGGGGATGTGCTATCGGCGCGAAACCGCTCCTGGTAGTCGACGATGAAGTTGCTCGTCAGCTCCTGCGCGGTGGCCGTGGCGACCGCAATGGGCCGCCTCAGATAGAAGGGTAGGGAGGTCGGGAATGCCGACACTCCCACAACCTCGTTCGCCCTGACATTCTGAATGACCTGTGCCAGCGTCGCCGCGGAACGGTCCTCGCCGACGGCAGCGAGCAGACGGCCGGAGACGATGGGGATCGCAATCACGGTGAGCGCATAGCCCATGACGGCGAGCGCGGGCCGCGGATGCTGGGGTCGCCCCGCATACCACACCATCATCGCCGATGCGAGTAACGCGATTCCCAACGCGAGCGCGGTCGGCGGAATGGCGGCGCGTTCTGCCGGCGTCAGGCTGATCGGCGGGTGCAGCCACACGGTGAGCAGCGCAAGCGCGACGCCCAACGTCGCGGCAATGGCGGCGTAGGCCTTCCGCGCTACGCCGATTCCTCCGCCAAGCTCACTCGCGTCGCGGGTCAGGAGACGCGCAGCCGCGAGCGCGAACGGCGGCATGAGCGGGAGCATGTACTGCGGCAGCTTCGACTGGTTCAGCGTGAAGAACAACAGCGGCCCCAGGACCCAGCACGTCAGGAATATCGATTCCTGGGCGTACGGGTTGACCCGGCGCGCGAGCCACGCCCAGCGCCAGTTCTTACAGCGCGCGAGCGCGGGCACGATCCAGGGGAACGCGGCGACCGGAACGATCGGGAAATAGTACCAGAAGGGCGCGGTGCGGTGGAACCGAGTCGTCGTCACGCGCTCGAATGTCTCGCGCACGAAAGCGTAGTGCGGGAATTCGGGGATACGGTGTGAGACAGCGAAAAACCAGGGCAGTGCCACGACGGCAAAGACGCCGAGGCCTGCCAGGGGGAAAAGGCGCCGCACCGGCCGGCCCGTGACGAGCGCGTAGGGGATCAGCGTGGCGAGCGGGATCAAGATCGCCACCGGACCTTTGGTGATCGATCCCAATCCGATTGCGGCCCAGGCGAGTACCGGCCGCTCGTCCCAGAACGCGAGAATCGCCAGCGTCGTGCAGAACGACAGCGTGCTGTCCATGATCGTCGCGCGCGCGTACGCCATGACGAGCGGCATCGTCGCGAGCGCGAGCGCCGCGAGCCACGCGGCATCGGCGCCCCAGCGGCGCCGTACGAATACGACCACGATCGCCAGGGTCGCGAGCGTGAACAGATACGCGGGCAGGCGGGCGGCCGTCTCGGTCGGTCCGAGGATTTCCATGCTCGCGGCGGCCGCCGCGAAATAGACGATCGGCTTGTCGAGGTAAGGCAGGCCGTCGAGGTGTGGCAGGACGTAATCGTTGGTCGCGGCTATCTCGCGCGCGACTTCGGCGTTGCGTCCCTCATCGGGATCGAACAGGGGATAGCCACCGAGGTCGAACCCCAGCGCCAGCGCGGCGGCGAGGACCAACACCGGCAGCCGCACGTAGGCGCCGAGCGACGGTGTGCTAGGAACCGGGAGCCTGTGGGGTGGAGGGAGGCTGCGCGGGAGCCGTGGGCATCTGCGACACGGTAATCGGGACGTTGGCTTTGCGCTCGTCGTCCACGGTGATCTCGAAGCGGTACTGCCCCGCGTGCGGGAACGGCACATCGAACACGAGCACCGCCGCCGCCTCGATCTCGGTGACGCCGGCCGGCGGCTCGGCAAAATTCACGGTGCCGGAGCCGCCCAGCAGCTCTCCGTCTTCTTCGTCGAGCAGCTTGATCTGCACCTGATGCTCTCCGACTTCGGTGCGCTTGCCCTTCAAGCGGAGCACCAGGTGCAGGCGCGGATGCATCGCCGGAAACTGCGGCACCCAGATGTGCTGGAAGATGCCGAGGACCGACATCTTGCCCGTCTGGTCGACCAGCGCGTAATCGGCGACGACCGCGAAATCGAGATGCACTTACTTCTTGCTCACAGGGACGGACACCTTCGTCTTGTCCCACGTGACGGTCAGCAAGCCAGGTTCAAACGCAATGACGAACTGCTCGACCGGGGCGGCGAGAGTCTCGACCTTTGCGTCGACGCGCGCGAGATCCTGCGCCACGGCGTATTCGGTGCCCCACTGACCCGTCTGCTTGTTGATGATCAGCTTCCAGCCCGACGGGGTCGGTAGCGTCCAGACCGTGTACTTGCCCGCAGGCACTGTCGTGCCGCCGATGACGAGATCGGCCGACGTGTTGAGCTGCGTCGCGGCGTTCGCGCCCGTACGCCATACCGTGTTCCAGGGCACCACGTTGCCGAAGATCTCTCGCCCGCGTTTCAGCGGGCGGCTGTAATCGACCCATACATCCGCGCCATTGATGCTCGCACGCACCGTATCACGCGGCGACAGCTGGCCCAGCGGCCGGCTCGCGAACGATTTCGTGGCCTGCGCCAACGGGACCGACGCGAGCCGTGTGACCTCCACCTGCAGCGTGCTGCCCTTGCCCGTCAGCCAGTTCAGCCGTCCCTGGCGGTCGAGCGTAAAGGTGAACGGCCCGACTCCGGCGAACTGACCTTCGTCGAACATGAGGACGAGCGTGTCGCCGCCACGCCGCCGCACGAACGCTCCGCTCGTGGCGTTGGCGGATGTGAGGGCGGTGATGCGCGTGCTGTCCTTGCCGCCCGCGCGCGCCATCCGTCCGATCTGCTCGACTAATCCGAAGACGTAGAGCTGGAACGGAATCGTGCCGCGCGGCACCGCCAGGCGAGCCGTGGCGGTGCTGTCCCCGCGCGGATACACCATCACCGCGCTGTCGCCCGAAAACGTCATCGACATCTTCGTCTCGGCCGGTCCCGGCGCGTTGCCGATGTTATGGGTGATGATTTCGAGCCGGCGGATGGAGCCGTCAGCGTTCAGGTCGGCGGTGTAGATCCGATGCAGGCTGCGCGGCGAGCGAATCACGTATTCGCCCCGGAGCTGCGTGGCGGTGCGCGTGAACCGCTCCATCGACAATGTGTCGGTGCCGATTCGCACGACAAAGGCGCCGGAATCCTGAACGGCGAGAGACAGCGTCAGCAGCAGCGGCAGCATCGAATCCTCCTAAGAGACGCGAATCGACGTGATTTCGTCATTGCCTTTGATGGCGTTGACGACGTCCATGCCCTTGGTGACCTGTCCGAACACGGTGTGCACGCCATCGAGGTGTCGCTGCGGCGAGTGGCAGATAAAGAACTGGCTGCCACCCGTGTCCTTCCCGGCGTGGGCCATCGACAGCGTGCCCGCGACGTGCTTGTGCGTGTTCTTCTGCGTTTCGCACTTGATCGTGTAACCGGGCCCGCCCGTTCCCACCGGCCCCTTGCCGGTCTTGGAGTAGGGGTCGCCGCCCTGGACCATGAAGTTTGGAATCACGCGATGGAATTTGGTGCCGTCGTAGAAGTTCGAGTTGGCCAGCTTCTCGAAATTCGCGACCGTGCCCGGCACCTCATCCGCGAAGAGCTCCAGCTCGATCGTGCCCTTCTTGGTTTCGATGACTGCTTTCTTGTTCGGCATCTACACCCCAGCGTTGAGGTTTTCTTCGACCTGCCGCACCGTCTTCATTCCCACGATCGCGCACCCGATCTCCGCGCGATCCAGCACGAACTTGAGCGCCAGCTGCGCCGCCGTCATGCCCGACCGCTCGGCCAACTCGCGCACCCGCTGGCCCAGCGCGGCGAGCTGCGCGACGTACGGCCGCGGCATGTGGCTGCGGATGTCGCCACGCTCCCACGTGCTGGCGGCGCTGTAGCGGCCCGCCAGGAAACCGTTCGCGAGCGGCTCGCGCGCGATCACACCGACATTGGCGGCCTGCGCCGTGGGTAGGAATGTGTCCTCGGCTTCGCGCCGCGCCAAGTTGTACACGATCTGGACCGTGTCAGGCAGGGTCACCTCGACGGCGGCCACGCCCTCTTCGGGCGGGTGAACGGACAGGCCATAGAACCGGATTAACCCTTCGCGCTTCATCTCTTCCAGCGGCTCCCACGTGCCAGTCGCGGAAATCAGGGTCATGGGCGGATTGTGCAGCTGGAGCAGATCGATGTGGTCGGTGCGCAGACGCTCGAGCGAGCGTTGCACCGCGACGCGCAGGTATCCAGGTGTGAAGTCCAGTCGCAGGTCGGGTTTGTAGAAATCAGCGCCGACTTTGGTCGCGATGATGACCTGATCGCGCACGTCCTGCAGCGCCTCGCCGAGTACCGATTCGGAGTGTCCGTGCCCGTACACGTCCGCCGTGTCGAAGAAGTTGCAGCCGAGCTCGACTGCGCGACGGATCGCGCGCATGGACTCCGCGTCGTCGGTCGGGCCGTACGAATTGCCGAATTCGTTGCCGCCGATTGCCCAGGCTCCGAAACCGATTTCGCTGACGGAGAGTCCGGTGCGGCCGAGCGTGCGGCGGTTCACGCCTCCAGCAGCCTTGCGAGCTGCTCCGGTGTGGACACCGGCATCGAGCACGTGGTTCCCACGCAAACCGTCGCGGCGGGTGCAGCGGCGATCGCGCGCACCACCACCTTCCGGGGCCGATAGGTCTGCAGCGCGAGCAGGTGCATGGCACAGGCTGGTCCGTCGCCGCGTGGGCCGCGGACTTCGATGCGCGTAATCGGGTGCACGGCCCAGTCCACAGCGCGCAGCAGCGTCGCACCGTAGAGCCCCAGCTCACGCGCGCTCCCGGCGAACGCGCCGAGATGACGATCGAGCCGCTCGCGCCACTCGCGCTTGTCGGTCAGCGCCCAGAGGCGCGTGAGCACGAGCGCGGCGACACCGTTGGGTGAGGGAGTCGGCGCGTCCTGAACCGGCTTGGCCCGGGTCGCGAGGTACGCCGTGCCGTTTGTCGTGGCGATGTCGAAGTAGCCCCCGCTGGGATCGCCATGCGCGGTATCGCAGTACGTCATGATTTGAGTCGCGCGCTCGAGCCAGCTCGACTCGCCGGTCGCTTCATAGGCGTCGAGAAACGCCGCGGCCGCCTGCACGTTGTCATCGAGCATGCCGCGTGGCTCGCGTCGCCCCAGCACATGGGACATCCCACCTCCCACATCCCACGCCTCCGCCCAGATGCGCTCGAGGACTTTCAAGGCCAACGCATTGCATTCCGGCCGATCGAGCACCGCGCCGGCGTGGAGAAACGCTCCCGCCATCATCGCGTTCCAGTTCACGTAGGCGGTCCGGTCCACGAACGGCGCCGTGCGGCGATTACGTGCGGCCTTCAACTTTTTCATCGCGGCGCGCAGCACCGGCCACTCGTCATCACTCGACGGATCCTGCTTCCACCACAACACATTCTTCTTCGGGTTATGGTGCATCTCCCCGGTTTCCTGGATGTCGAACACACTCGAGACGACGGCGGCTTCGTGATCCGTCAACGCGCTGCTCGCCTCGTCCTTCGTCCACGTCCAGTAGTCACCGTCGTCGCCGAAGGTCAGGTCGGCATCCTGCGACGTCGCGAAGGCACCTGCCTCCTTGTCCGCCATGACTTCCAGGACCCAATCGACGATCCCGCCCGCGACTTCCTTGAACAGCGGCGTGCCGAGCGCCTGGTACGCCGAGAGGTAGGCGCGCAGCAGCTCGGAGTTGTCGTATGACATCTTCTCGAAGTGCGGGACGATCCAGCGCTCGTCGACCGCGTAGCGATGAAAGCCGCCGCCCAGGTGGTCGCGGACGCCGCCGCGCGCCATTCCCGAGAGAGTTTTGTCGACGATCTCGCGTTGCCAGGCGAGACCGCCTTTCCCGTCGTGCCAGCGCGCGAGCATGAACTCGAGCGCCGCGGGGTGCGGAAACTTGGGCGCCGAGCCGAAGCCGCCGTAACGGACGTCGAACAGGCGCGCCATCTGGTCGGCGGCGCCGCTGACGAGATCGGAGTTCACCGCGCCCGGCTTCGCCTCATCGAGCGTCTGAACCACGTGCTCGCGAATCGCGCGCGCATTCGTGGTGACGCGCTCCTGCTCCTCACGGAACGTGCGCGAGATCTCTACCAGCACGCGTCGAAAGCCTGGCCGGCCGTACGCATTGTTGTCGGGTGGGAAGTACGTTCCGCCAAAGAACACTTCACCGTCGGGCGTGAGGAACGCGGTGAGCGGCCAGCCGCCTTGACCGCTCAGTGCCTGGACGGCGCGCTGATAGCGCGCGTCGACGTCCGGCCGTTCGTCGCGGTCCACCTTGATGCACACGAAATCACGATTCAAGACCTCGGCGACGCTCGCATCCTCGTAGGACTCGCCGTCCATCACGTGGCACCAGTGGCACCAGACGGCGCCGATATCGAGGAGAATCGGCTTCTGTTCCGCGCGAGCGCGCGCGAACGCCGCGTCGCCCCAGGGCCGCCAGTGAACGGGTTGGTGGGCGGCGGATTTCAGGTATGCCGAGGGTTCCGTCGCCAAGAGGTTCGCCATGCTCTTACGGGGTGCTACTCCCGATCACGAAGCCGAAGCCGCCCACCCAGCACACGCCGGCGAGAATCGCGAATACCCAATGCCACACGATCCAACGATTCCCCGGGGGATCGTAGCTGATGGGGTATGGGCTCCACCACCGGCGGAACAGCCTGCCGCGCTGCGCCTCATGCCACGATGGCGTTAGGAACGGCCGGGCACGCTCGAGGCAATAAACCGAGGCGCCAAACAGTGCGCCGGTGAGTCCGAGCCACAGCGCGGAGCGAGCCGTGTGTGGAACCGGCACCTTGGCGAACCAAAAGAACGAAGGCAGCAAGGCCGCAGTCGCAACGCCCTTCAACAATGCTCCGAGGGGGTCTTCATCGACCGTATCGGTCGCCTCTTCGAGCGGCACGGCGGCATCGCCTTTCCATGCGACGGTAAAGACCGTTCTGATGGCCCGCCAATAGGCGGCACCGGCGGTCGCGCTCCTGTCGCGGGTGGCAACCCAGACGACGGTTGCGCCGAGCGGGGCCAAGAACGCGATCCACAGGACGTTCGTTACGAAGTGATAAAAGAATTCGGCTTGATTCTCCGGGGCACTCGGGGTCCCCATGTATCGATACGAAGCCGCGAGTCTCCCCGAGACCAGCAGGTAACCTTCGCCCAGCACCAGGATCGCGATTGCGATGCGGTACCACGTTCGCCGCGTCATTTGCCGTCACCGTGTAAATAGGCGACCGCGACACGGCTCAGCAGCTCCGCGCCGATCACCAGCGACTCTTCATCGATATCGAACGTGGGGCTGTGGTGCGGGGACGCTCGGCCCCCCTTGGGTGCCGACCCGACAAAGGCAAAGCACCCGGGGACACTCGCGAGGAAGAACGCCATGTCTTCGCCGCCCATCGTGCGCACGCCCTCGCGGACGTTGCCGGCGCCGATCAGGTCGGCGGCGACGTCGCGCATCAATGCGCTCAGCACTTCATTATTGATGAGGGGCGCGCTCAAGCGTCGGTACGTTACGGCGGCCTCGGCCCCGAACGCGGACGCCACGCCCCGTGCCGTCTCCTCGACCAGTCGCGGCGCATCCTCAAAGAAATGGCCTCCGAACGTCCGCACCGTGCCGCGCAGCTCGGCGCGGTCCGGAATCACGTTGAACGCGCGGCCCGCGTGCACCTCCGTCACCGACACCACCGCCTCTGCGAGCGGATCCCGACGCCGGGACACCAGGCTCTGCAACGCGGTGATGACATGCGCCGCAACCAGAACCGGGTCGATCGTCTGGTGTGGGGCGGCGGCGTGGCCGCCCCGACCCAGGATTTCGATCTCAAACTGATCGACGGAGGCCATCACCGGCCCCGCCATGATGCCGATCGTGCCGACCGGCAAGTCGTTCCAGAGATGAAGGCCGAAGGCAGCATCGACCTTGGGCTTCTCGAGCACGCCGTCATCGATCATGGCCTGCGCGCCGTTCGACACCTCTTCGGCTGGCTGGAACGCAAACTTCACGCTGCCGCTGAGCTCGAGCGGTGCAAGGCGCCGCGCGACCTCGAGGCCGATCGCGACGTGCCCGTCATGGCCGCAGGCGTGCATTTTCCCCGGTTGCTTGGAGCGATAGGGGACGGCATTCGCCTCCTGGACGGGCAACGCATCCATATCGGCCCTGAGCAGCACGCAGCGCCCTTCATTCTTCTTGACCGCTACCACACCGGTCCTGCCGATGCCCGGCGTGACCTCGTAGTTCAAGCCGCGCAGGCGGTCGGTGATCAGGTTCGCGGTGCGCGTCTCCTCGAACCCCAGCTCGGGATGTTGGTGGATGTCGCGACGCGTCGCGATAAGCGACGCCCGATCGACCGTCCCGAGATTCTTCATACCTGAGAGCTCGGGCAGAGCCGGTTGACGACGCAGTCAGCGCATCTGGGCCGCCGCGCGATGCAGACGTTGCGACCGTGCTGAATGAGGGTGTGCGAGAACCAGGTCCAATCGGCGCGCGGCACGATCTCCATCAGATCCTGTTCGATCTTCACCGGATCGTCCTGACGCGTCAGGCCGAGCAGCCGGGTGAGCCGATGCACGTGGGTGTCCACCACCACGCCTTCATTCTTCTTGAACCAGGTGCCCAGAATGACGTTCGCCGTCTTGCGGCCCACGCCCGGCAGTGCGGTCAGCTCTTCCATCGTCTGCGGGACTTCGCCGCCATGGCGTTCCACCAGCGCCTGTGCCATTCCGATGATCGACTTGGTCTTGTTGCGGAAGAAGCCGGTGGACTGAATCTCTTTTTCCAGCACGCGTGGGTCGGCCGCAGCGTAGTCGGCAGCCGTGCGGTATTTCGCGAACAGATGCGGCGTGACCATATTGACCCGCGCATCGGTGCACTGCGCGGACAGAATCGTTGCGACGACGAGCTCGAGGGCGCTGTGATGCTGCAGCGCGCACGTCGCGTCCGGGTATTCGCGCTTCAGGCGCGCGATGATTTTCCGCGCCTGTGTTTTTCGCTTCGCTGCCGCGACTTTCGTCGTCATGGATCAGCGGAATCTAGCAGCGTCAGGAGACGGCAGGTGAGCAGGAGCAGCTCGCCGTGGTTGGCGACGGAATACAAACCGGCTGCGGTCCCACCGGCCAGCTGCGGACCGAACGGTGCGCTCCCATCCTCGCGCGCCGCCGCGATTTCCAGTTCGCTTGCGGTCGGGTCGTCCTCGTCGGCTCGGCCCTCCATCCCTACCGCGCTGAACCCCGGCCGGTCCGGGCGCATGCCGAAGATCGCCAGCACGGCGATCTCTCCCGCGGTACCGGTCTCACTCACGAACATGCCATCGAGCGGCTCGGGCGGGCTGTCTTCATTCGGAGCGCCCCACACCCGCAGCTCGGGCAGCTGCAGATACAATGCTGGTTCGGGCAGCCGCGTCGTGATCTGCGTGGCGTCGATCGCCTGCCGCAGTGCCTGCTCGCTGATGTCATAGACCCGTTGCTCCGCGGCCCAGAACAGATACGCGTGATGCAGCAACAGCACGTGCGCCTCGAGCGCGTCGGCGCCACCGCCGTCGGGAATGATCTCCCGCAGCAACCGTCCCACAGGCTCCAGCAGCACGAACCGGTCGCGGTCCGTGGCTGCCGCGCCGTCCTGTTGGAGTGCCTCGGCGATCGCCGGAAACCGCGGTTCGATCTCGGCAAAAGCGAGCGCGTAGGGGGTCGGTCTCATGCTCGGTGCAGAAAGTCGTCCAGCGCGCGTTCGAAGTCCGCGGTTGCTTCGACGTGCGGGCAGTGTCCGACCGGCAGCTCCTGGAGCCGTGCCTGTAGAAGCGCGGCCAGCTCGCGGGATCCGGCGATCGGAAGCGGGTCGAAAGTACCGTGGACGATGAGGGACGGGGGAGGAGAGACGTGGGACGCGGTCTCCTGGATCCTCGGTCTGAGATCGTAGTCCCCAAGGCTCTTCCAGACCGCCTCCTGCGTGCGTGCGGTGACCCGAAATGCCGTGAGGTTTTTCGCGTCATGAAAGTCGCGGAAGTAGCCGGCGACGGAGAGCTCGAACGCCCGCCGCTGGTAAGCCGTGGGATCGCGCTCGCGCAGGCCGCTCGACCGCAGTGCGTCACGCTCCCGCTTGATTTCCGGTGCCGCCATCCGGCGCGCGAACTCGGCTTCGAACTGGCGCCGATATTCGGCGGTGATCGAGGCGGGGGAGACGAGCGCCAGTCGCTCGACCTGCGCCGGATGCTCGAGGAAGTAGAGCACGGCGAGCAGGCCGCCCCAGGAGTAGCCGCACAGGGTCAGCCGGTCGAGTCCGAGCTGTTCCCGCAGCTCTTCCAGGTCGGCGACATGCTCCCGCCATCCGACCGGCGTATCGCGCGGGACGGGCGACTGACCGCCGCCGCGCTGATCGTAATAGAGGAGGGAGCGACCACGGGCGAGCAGGTCGTACTGCGGCAGGAGGTAGTCGTGACTCGCGCCGGGACCTCCGTGCAGCACGACCACCAGCGGACCGCTGCCGACCCGACGGGTGAACAGCTGCACTACAGCAGCACAGCAAGCGCGTCGGCGATTTCCTTCACGTCGGCGTGCTCGCGCTCGCCGAAGCCGTTCGGCACGTCCGAGTCGACGTCGATCTGGCCGAGGATCGTGTCACCGCGCCGGATCAGGACCACCAGCTCCGACTTGGTGAACAGGTTGCAGGCGAGATAATTCCCGAGCGTGCTGACGTCGGCCACGTTCTGGTCGCGCTTCTCAGCCACCGCGGTTCCGCAGACGCCGCGGCCCACGGGAATCCGCGTGTGTTCGGTGTCGCGACCGGCGTACGCCTCGAGGACGAGGTCGTCGCCGTGGAGCATGTACGCGTAGACCGAAGTGTAGGGCGGGCCCCACGATCGGATCCGCTCGCACGCCATCCGCAGCAACGCCTCGCGTCCCTCGTCGTGCAGGTGCGCCGCGCGCAGCGCCCGTACCACCCTTGCGGCTGCGGGGGGGGGAGCGGAGCTGGTCATCATGTGCCCCGTTTCCCGAGGACTGTGGTTGCGCGGCGCTCGACCCCATCGCGGCGGCTCACAATCACGACCGTGTCGCCGGGCTGGTGAGCGCGCAGCGCGTCCGTCATGTCATAGAGGTTGGCGATGTGCTTGTCGCCGATCGCTGTAATCACGTCACCGGCCATCAAGCCCGCCTGCTCTGCGGGACTGCCGGCCCGCACACCGGTGATACGCACGCCATCCGACACGCCGCCACCGCTCATGTCGGGGATCGTGCCGAGGTAGGCGCCGTAGCCCGAGCCGCCGGCGGACGCCTGCGGGCGCGGTGAATCCACGAACGTGAGGGGCCCGGTGCGATTCGCCAGAGCCAGCGCGAGATCGGCCACGAACTGCGCGACCTCTACGATCCCAGAGACGTTGAGCTTGTCCCAGTCGTCGGTGGTACGGTGATAATCCTCGTGCAAGTCGGTGAAGAAATGCAGCACCGGGTGCCGGGTTGCGAAGAAGACCGCGTGATCGCTTGGGCCCCAGCCGTCCCCGGAAGCACGTAAGTCGAAACGCGGCGGCGTATTCAGGGAATCGAGCAGCGCCGGGAATTCACGGGCGGTCGCTGCGCCCAGAGCCAGGAGGCGCGCGTTCCGGAGCCGCCCCACCATGTCGAGATTGAGCATCGCGTACAGCGAATCGATAGGTTGCGGCGTGGCGTGCTGCACGAAGTACGACGAACCGAGCGTGCCCAGCTCTTCACCGCTGAAGGCCACCAGCACGACCGTGCGAGCGGGCCGGCTGTGAGAGAGCCGGCGCCCGATTTCCAAGAGCGCCGCCGTGCCCGACGCGTTGTCGTCGGCGCCGTTGTGGACCCGGCCCGTGGAGTCGGGATCAAGGGCGCCAAAGCCACCGAGCCCCAGGTGGTCGTAATGCGCGCCCACGACGACGACCTCCCCGCGGAGCGCGCGGGAGGTCCCCGGGATGACGGCGACGACATTGCGCGTGGCCGTCCCCCCAAGTGCGGTATGGAGCACCGCGGGCGCATCTCGCGGAATCGCGAAGTCCTGGAAGGAGACTCGCAACCCCGCTCGCTTGAAGCCTTGGAGGATATGGGCGCCGGAGCGCGCTAACCCCGCCGTGCCGACGCCGCGGCCTTCCTGGCGATCGTCGGCCAGAAACTGTACGTCGCTGAGCACGCGGTGCGCCGCGGGCGACAGCGTGTCCTGCTGCAGGCTCGCCAGTCGTGTGGCCGCAAGGAGAAGTGGGATGAGCATGCGGTACTCTAGCTCGGGCGGCGGGGCATCGGAAGCGTGTTAAATTGTGCCCCCCATGGCTACAGCGCAGGACTTCGCCACGTTGTTCGAGCATACCCTGGACCTGTTTCGCGATCCGGGGGCAAAAGGCGAGCAGAAAACCCAATTCCGGACGTTGGCGGGTCTGATGAAGGTCGAAGCCGTCACCATCGCAGTTGAGGATGGGCGCCTATTAGTGAATAGCGCGGCGGTCGATGGTGCGACCCTGCTGCAGCGGCTCGAATTCCACTCCGTGAAAGAAATCGCAATTCCGGCCGATCCCCCGCTCTCCGAGGTGTTCGAGCTGCTGCGCGTGCTGGCCGAGCAGCCCGGCGACGAAGACATCGCGTCACGCCTGCGGGGGAGTGGGGCGACCCGCATCGCCGTCAGGATGCAGACATTCGTATTCGGAACGCCAATTGCGCCCGCCGGGGCGCCCCCGCCGCCGCAGGTGCCCCCGCCCGCGTCCGCGTCCACCAAAGAACCGCCGCGTGACGACGATATTCCGGAGATCCTTCGAGAAACGGCGGCTCAAAACGTTGGATTCTCTCCGGCTGCGGCCGCGACCCGTACCACGTCCGATCTGATCGCCCAACTGCGCGAAAAGCCCGACGGCCCGCACGTCGGCGAGCTGCTCGCCATCCTCGGCCGCCAGCTCGAGGCCGCCATGAAGGCGGACCGGACGACGCAGGCGCTGACCATTGTGGCGGGGATTGTCCGCGCCGAGCAGCAGGTGAGCGATGCATCGCGGCGGCGGCAGTATTCGATCGCGCTCAAGCGGATGTACAACAAGGCCCTCCTCGAAGCGATCGCCGAGGTGGCGAACCATCCCACGGACCGGGAGGACTCGCTGCTGGTGTTGCGCAGGGCAGGGGAGGATGGTGTTGAGGTCCTGCTCGATCTGCTTGTGGCTGCGCCGACCATCGAGGAGCGCCGCGGGATTTTCATGGCGCTCACCGGAATGAAGGAAGGGACCGATCAGCTGGTGCACATGCTGGGGCACCACCAGTGGTTCGTCGTGCGCAACGTGGCGGAGCTCGCCGGCGAGCTGGTGCTCGAGGAAGCCGTGCCCGCGCTGGCAAAGCAGCTCGAGCACGACGACGAACGCGTTCGCAAGGCGGTCGCGCTGGCGCTGGCGAAGATCGGATCGAGCGCGGCGGCCGAACCGCTCCGCCGCGCGCTGCGCGACAAGTCGCCCGAGGTCCGGATCCAGGCCGCCCTCGGCGTGGGTGGCCGCAAATCTGCTGCGCTCGCGATGCCGGTCGTCGTTGCGATGGAGGAAGAGACGGACGAAGCGGTGCTCCGGGAGCTGATACTCGCGCTGGGACGGATCGGCAGCACCGCGGCGGTGCAGGCGCTCATCAAGTTCGCGCAGCCGGGGGGCCGGTTGTTCGGGAGAAAGCCCGCGGCGTTGCGCGCGACGGCGGTGGAAGCGCTCCGGCTCGCGGCGACGCCCGCTGCCATCGGCACTCTCGAAGGTCTCACCGACGACGGCGACAAACAGGTGCGGGCGGCTGCGCAGTCAGCGCTAGCCGATCTAAAGCAGAAATAGTTGCATTTCGCCCGAAAAACCGCATAACGCAACGTCAAATTTTCATCCAGCAGCACGGTTCGATTCCGCGCCGCGCGTCCTGGCTATATCGTTGCCCAGTATGGTCTTACGACGCTTAGACTGTGTTGGGTGCGGTTCTTGCGCGTAGGGGTCGTGCTGTCATTGTACCCAACGACCTCTTCGGTCAGGAGAGATCATGAAAAGCGTTCGTGTACTGTTTGTTGTCCTTGGCCTGTCGGCGCTGCCGCTCTTTGCGGTCGCTGCCCAGGGCAATGGCAACGGTAACCAATGCAAGACTGCACCGTCCTCGCCGAACGGACGGGGCGTCGGTCTTGCGACGGCTCCGGGACAAGTGAAGAAATGCCCGGTTGCGCCCCCGGCTCCGCCGCCGCCGCCGCCGCCGGCTCCTCCCCCGGCTCCTCCTCCGGCTCCGCCTCCGGCGCCTCCGCCACCGCCGCCGCCGCCGCCGCCTCCTCCTCCTCCTCCGGCTCCCGAGCCGCCGCCTCCGCCGCCGCCTCCGGCTCCGGAGCCGCCGCCTCCGCCGCCGCCGCCTTCCAGTCCGCCGACTGGGATCAATTTTGCGAACGGCATTGTGTTCGAGGATCTCGACGGCAACGGTGTTCGCGATCCGTTCGCCGGTGAGATGGGCCTAGAAGGGTGGACGGTCGAGCTGTGGTGGAATGGCCAGGTTTTGGCCACGGCGACCACGGATGCGGATGGGCTGTACCAGTTCCCGAACCTGGGCAACACTACGTATAGCTTGTGCATCGAGCCGCAGGGTGGGTATACGCAGACCCTGCCAGTTGGTGGCACAGGATGTGGTGGTTCGGGTTACACGTTCTCGTTCAGCGGTACGTTCCAGCAGATGTTCCCTGGCAAGTTCGGAGAGATGCTGCAGTAGCCAGGTCGTAAACTCCTGACCTCTTCAGGGCCCCGGGCAGTTCGCCGGGGCCCTGTTCTGTTCTAGCGCGGGATGAAGTCGGTGTTCGGTTCCAGCCGGCGAGCGAAGGCCGCGAGTAGGTCGGCGGCACGATCGAGATCCTCGAGCGCCACCATTTCGTTCGGGCTGTGCATGTAGCGGTTGGGCACGCTCACGAGCCCCGTCGGGATGCCGCGCATCGCGTTGTAGATCGAATCCGCATCAGTGCCGGTGTCGCGCGGCGCCGCCTGGATCGTATACGGGATCTTGGCCTGCTCCGCGCATTCCACCAGCAGATCGAACACCACGGCGCTCACCGACGAGCCACGGCTCAGGACCACACCACCCCCCAGCTTGTGGTCGCCCGAGTGCTTCTTGTCGGCGCCGGGATAGTCGGTCGCGTGCGTGACGTCCACCACGACCGCGACATCGGGCTCGATGCCCACGGCGCTCGTACGGGCGCCGCTTCCCGTCCACGCGATTTCCTCGCGGGTCGAGGCAACGGCGAACACCGCGGCGTGCTTGGGTCGCGCACTCGCCAGCCGCCGCATTGCTTCCGCCGCGACGAACGCGCCGATCCGGTTGTCGAGACTCCGCGAGACGATCCGGCCGTTGGGGTATTCCTCGACACGACTATCCAGGACGCCGGGGTCACCGATTCGGACGCGGGCGGCCGCCTCGTCGCGGTTCGCCGCGCCGATGTCGATCCACAAATCGATCACCTTCGTCACACGGTCCAGCTCTTCCTTCTTCAGCTGGTGGATCGCCTTCTTGCCCACCACGCCATGTACCGGTCCTTCACGGCTCACGATCAGCACACGCTGCCCGACGAGTACCTGCGAGTCCCAACCGCCGATCCCGCTGAAGTAGAGGAAGCCTTCTTCGTCGATATGTGTGATCTGGAGGCCGATTTCGTCGATATGGCCGCTGAACATCACCCGCGGCTTCCCCTTGGCGTTCAGGACGGCCACGGAGTTGCCGTGTACGTCGGCGCGGACGTCGTCGGCGAAGCCTTTGACCTCTTCGCGCCAGACGCGGCCCGGCGCCTGCTCAAAACCCGACGGCCCCGCCGTGTCGAGCAGCTTCTTCAAGAATGCGACGGTCTTAATGGTGCCTCGCTGTCTTTATGATGTCGTAATGGTGTTTACTGTTTGCGCAGCCCCGTGCGGTAGAGCAGGACGCCCAGAATCGCAAACATGATGAGACCGACGATCGCCGACGTCGCGAACCAGCCCAGCTGGTGATACAGCGGCACGGTCTCAGCGAGCCAGTCGGCGGCTTTCCCACGCGTGCTTCCCCAACCGGCGATCGCGGCGACCGCGATGCCGCAGATGGCGCCGCCCGCGATCAACCCGCTCGCGAACAACACGCCCGGACCCGATTCGATCTCCGCCATGGAGCGGTTGTCCGAGCGAACCTTCCGCTCGACGAGCCAGCGGACCACACCTCCCGCGAACATCCCCGCGGACGTGGTGATCGGCAGGTACACGCCAACGGCCACCGGCAGCGAAGACACGCCCATCAGCTCGATGGCGATCGTGAGAAAGACGCCGATGAGCACGAGGCCCCAGGGCAGTTTGTGCGTCAGGATGCCGTCGGTGATCAGCGCCATCAGCGTCGCCTTCGGCGAATCGAGACGTTTCAGCTCGTGGCCGCGGTATTCGCGAATGCGACCGCCGATGCCGGGATCCACCACGTAGCGGATGTCGTGCGCCGCCGGATCGACGAGGTATTTGCCGGGAGGGACGCCCTGCGTCTCCACGAACACGCGAATCACCTGATAGGTGCCGTTATCGATCGAGTCGGTGCCTCCGATGCCGAAGTGGGACATCGTCTCGGCGTGCACGACGACGTTGCCGTCGGGACTCGCGCCGCTCGCCGGAGCCACAAAGCCGGCGCGTGTCTCGGGGACCTGGTAGCTGTAGGCCTTATTGAGGAAGGTGAGGGTCCAGCCCACGGCCAGCGCCGATCCGATCGCGCCGATGAGAATCGCGATCTGCTGGCGTCTGGGCGTCGATCCAATGAGGAAGCCGGTCTTCAGGTCCTGGGATGTGTTGCCGCCATTGGCGACTGCCACGGCGATCACGCAGGCGATCGAGATCGCCCGCACGCGGTCATCGATCTGGTTCCAACCGAGCAGCAGGAAGATGAAAGAGATCGCGATCAGGGCGGCGATGGTCATGCCGGAGATCGGGTTCGCCGAGCTCCCCACCTGGCCGCAGATGCGCGATGACACGGTCGTGAAGAAAAACCCGAAGATGATGATGAGAATGCCGCCGAGCAGGTTCACGCCGATCCCCGGGATCAGCGAAATCGCTACGGCAAGCACGATCGAGCCGATGACCGTCACGCTGATGGGCAGATCGTCGTCAGTACGCAGCTTTGCCGTCAGCGCCTGGCCGAGACGGCTCGCGCGCATGTCGGCGAACCCGGCGCGGAAAGCGGCGACGATCGTCGGCAGCGAGCGCGCCAGCGCGATAATCCCGGCGCTGGCCACGGCCCCGGCGCCGATGTAAAACACGAACGCCGCCCGGATCTCGCCCGCCGACATGTCGCGGATCAGCTTGGTGGTGCCGAACATCGGCTCGGTCATCGCGCTGCCGAACAGCTTGATCGCCGGCATCAGCACGACGTAGGCGAGACACCCTCCCGCGAACAGATAGCCGGCGATCCTGGGCCCGATGATGTAGCCGACGCCGATCAGCTCCGGACTCGCCTCGACGCGCACCTCGGCGCCCTGGTAGGAGCGGATCACCTTGCCCGGGTATTCCTGCCACAGCTTCAGCGCCGTCATCAGGAACTTGTAGAGGAAGGCGATTCCGAACGCCTGAAAGACCGTCTTGGCATGGATGCCGCCCCGCTCCCCGGCGATCAGCACTTCGGCGCAGGCAGTTCCTTCGGGGTAGGGGAGGTTGCCGTGCTCTTTGACGATCAGCGCACGGCGCAGCGGGATCATCATCAGCACGCCCATCAGCCCGCCCGCGATCGCCAGGATGGTGACGCGGCCGATGTCGAGGTCGTAGCCCATCAACAGAATCGCGGGGATCGTAAAGACGACCCCCGCCGAGACCGAGTCGGCGGCCGAGCCGGTCGTCTGTACGATGTTGTTTTCGAGGATGGTCGAGCGGCCGAGCCAGCGGAAGATCGTAATCGACAGAACGGCAATGGGAATCGATGCGCTGACAGTGAGCCCGATCTTGAGCGCCAGGTACACGTTCGACGCGCCAAAAATAAGCCCGAGCAGCACGCCGAGCACGATCGCGCGGAGCGTCAGCTCGGCAGGTGCTTGTGACGCCGGAATGTAGGGCTGGTGCGTGGCGGCGGGGGCAGTCATAGGCCGCAGAATCTGCGCCCGAAACTGCGCCCGTGTCCAGCGTGGGCGTTAGAATAGGGTGTCATGACGCATCCACCAGCCGACCGCCTGTTCCTCGACTTTCAGTCCGCCGTAGCCGGTCGGTACTCGCTGGAGCGCGAGCTGGGCCGCGGCGGGATGGGGGTCGTCTACCTCGCGCGCGAAGTGCGGCTGGACCGCCCGGTCGCGATCAAGCTGTTACCGCCATCAAAGGCGTCGGACCCGAAGCTCCGAGAGCGGTTCCTGCGCGAGGCACGCACGGCGGCCAAGCTTTCCCATCCGAACATCATCCCGATTCACGCCGTCGAAGAGATCGGCGGGTTCGTGTTTTTCGCGATGTCGTACATCGAGGGCGAGACTCTGACGGAGCGGGTGCGGCAGCGCGGCCCGCTGGCGCCCTCCGAGGCGTCACGCGTGTTGCGCGATGTCGCGTGGGCGCTCGCCTACGCGCACGCGCAGGGGGTCATTCATCGCGACGTGAAGCCCGACAACATTCTGCTCGAGAACAACGGCCGCGTCCTGGTGGCCGATTTTGGAATTGCGAGCGTGGTCGCGGGCGCCGGTGGGCTCACGAGCGAAGAGGTGGTCGGGACGCCAGAGTTCATGAGTCCTGAGCAGGCGCTGGGCGAGGTGGTTGACGCGCGCAGCGACTTGTACTCGCTCGGGCTGGTGGGCTTTTTCGCGCTGTCAGGTACGCTGCCATTCGACGGCGAGAAGGCGACGGAGGTGTTGGCGAAACAGGTGACGGAGCCAGCACCGCCGCTCGCGTCGGTTGCTCCCGGTGTCCCACGCCGGATCGCGCAGGCGATCGACCGCTGTCTGTCGAAGGAGCGTGACGACCGGCCTGAGGGGACTTCGGTTCTCGCCGATCAACTCAGCCGCGCGCTGGAGCAGCGCCGCGAGCTCCCGCTCGCGCTACGCGTGTTCGTGAAGCGCGGTGCGCGATTCGACGATGCCGGAGCGCTGCTGTACCCGTTCGTCCTGCTCGGGGCGGTCGTGGCGGCCTCGCCCATCCTTTCGGTCGGCCTCGGGTACGGTTTGTTCGGCGCGGGCATCACGCTGGTGCCTGCCGCTGTCCTCATTCAGCGCGGGCGGCGCTTGTTGAAGGCAGGGTTCGACCACGGCGACCTCGAGGTTGCATTCAAAGCCGAGCTGGATCGCGATCGCGAGGAGCGCGCCGGTGGTCGACACCTCGGGCCGTCGTGGCTCGAGAGAATCTTCAAGTCCATCGGGCTGGGTGGCTTCATCTCGGCCGGCCTGCACCTGACGGTTGTGCCGCTCCTTTCGGGTGTGTTCATGATCGAGGGCGTGGTGATGGGCATCGGTGTCGGCATCTGGTCGATGACGGGAGCGCTGATCCTGTTGCAGCGGCGGCGCGACGTCGACACCGAGTTTTGGGGCAAAGTGTGGACGGGGCGCATTGGTCGCTGGCTCTTCAAGCTGGCCCGCGCCATCACGCCGTCGCGCGCGCTACCGGCGTCGCTGACACATCGGGCGACCGAGCTCGCGCTGGGCATGGCGGCCGAGCAGCTTTACGACTCGCTGCCCAAAGAGACGCGTAACCAGCTGCGCGATCTTCCAGACGTGGTACATCGACTCGAGCAGGACGCGCAAAAAATGCGCGCCCGGTTCGAGGAGCTGCAGGAAGCGCTGGCGGACGTCGGGCAACGGGGAAGTCCTGATCCGGCGATCGGGGCGCGGCACGACCGCATCGTCGCGGATCTCAGCGCCGAGCGCGACCAGGTGCAGCAGCGGCTCAAGGATGCGGTCGCGGCGCTCGAGACGATTCGCCTGAACCTGCTCCGGCTGCATGCGGGGACGGGGACGGTGCAGAGTCTGACCACGGATCTGGGACTGGCACGCAACGTCGCAGAGGAGATCAGCGCGCAAGTCGAAGGTTATCGCGACGTCGAACGCGAGCTACAGCCGTGACCTCTCGCGCGCCGCCCGATCGACTGCTCCTCGATTTTCAAGCCGCGCTGGCGGGACGGTACTCGCTGGAGCGGGAGCTGGGTCGCGGCGGGATGGGGGTCGTCTACCTCGCGCGCGAAGTGCGGCTGGACCGGCCGGTCGCGATCAAGCTGTTACCGCCGTCGAAGGCGTCCGATCCAAAGTTGCGCGAGCGGTTTCTGCGCGAAGCGCGCACGGCCGCGAAGCTCTCCCACCCCAACGTCATTCCGATTTACGCCGTCGAAGAAATCGGCGAATTCGTGTTCTTCGCGATGGGATACGTCGAAGGCGAAACGCTCACCGAGCGAGTCCGTCGCCGCGGGCCTCTGCCGCCCTCCGAGGCCGCGCGGGTGCTGCGCGACGTCGCCTGGGCGCTCGCACACGCGCACGGGCAGGGCGTCATCCATCGCGATGTGAAGCCGGACAACATTCTCCTGGAATCGTCGGGCCGCGTGCTGGTCGCGGATTTCGGAATCGCCGGCGTCGTCGCGGGAGCCGGCGCGCTCGCGGGCGGCGAAGTGATCGGCACACCGGAGTTCATGAGTCCTGAGCAGGCGTTGGGCGAGGCGACAGACGCGCGCAGCGATCTGTACTCGCTCGGCATCGTGGGCTACTTCATACTCTCGGGGACGTTGCCGTTCGAGGCGGAGAAGGCGACGGAGGTCCTCGCCAAGCAAGTCACTGAGCCCGCCCCGGCGCTGGGGCGGATCGCACCCGTCGTGCCGCGGCGCCTCGCCCAGGCGATCGATCGCTGCCTGTCCAAGGATCGCGCCGACCGACCGGACGGAACCGCCGCGCTCGCCGAGCAGCTGGGGCAGGCGCTGGAGCAACGCCGCGACGTGCCGGCGCCGCTACGTGTGTTCGTGAAGGGGAGTCGCTCGACGGGAGTCGGTCTGGCCCTGCTCTACCTGTATGGCGTGCTCGTTGTGACCATAACTTTGAGCTTCGCGGCCAGCCCGGGCGTCGGCCTCCTCACCGGCGTTGGGTTACTGGTTGCCGGGCCAGCCTGGCTGCTTGCCTGGCAGGCGCGGCGCGTCACGCGCTTGGGCTACGGGCAGCAGGATGTCGATTACGCATTTCAGGTCGAGCTCGAGCGGAGCCGCGAAGAGCGCGCGTTTGAATACGGGGCGGTCGCACCTCCCGGAGAGCGGGCCGCGCGCGGGATCGCGCTGATCGGGCTCTTTGTCGGCTTCATGAGCATGTCGCTCGGCAGCGGCTTCCTGTCGGGCCTGGGTGGAGTGCTGTTCTCGATCGGAAGCGTCGCGGGAATCATCGCGGTCATCCGCGCGGGGCGGCGCGCCGACTTCGGCGGCAAATTCTGGCACAAGTTCTGGAAGGGCCGTATCGGGGGCTGGATTCTTCGCCAGGCGAGCCGCCTCGGCGGGAAGGACGCAATCGCGTCGAGTGGAACGCATCGTCCCACCGAGCTCGCCATCGGCATGGCCGCCGAGCAGCTCTACGAAGGGCTCCCGCGCGAAACGCGACGTCAGCTGCGCGATCTACCCGACGTCGTGCATCGCCTCGAGCGGGACGCCCAGCGCATGCGCAGCCGGCTGGATGAGCTGCAGGACGCACTCGCCAACGTCGAACGCGATGCGACCGATCCCGCGGTCGCGCAGCGGCACGATCGCATCGTCGCCGATCTGACCGCGGAGCGGGTCGCGGTGGAGCAACGGCTGGCCGATGCCGTGGCGGCGCTCGAGACGATTCGCCTGAATCTGCTGCGGCTGCATGCGGGGACTGGAACGGTACACAGTTTGACGACAGACCTTGGGCTCGCGCGCGACCTGACGCGCGACATCGGTGCGCAGGTGGAAGGCTATCGGGAGGTAGATAGGGAGCTGAAGCGATGAGCTCTGCCGCGCTCCCGGATCGACTCTTTCTCGATTTTCAGGCAGCGCTGGCCGGCCGGTACGCGCTCGAGCGGGAGCTTGGACGCGGCGGAATGGGAGTTGTGTACTGCGCGCGCGACCTGCGGCTGGAGCGCGTCGTGGCGATCAAGCTGTTGCCGCCCCAGCTGGGCGACGTAGCGGAACGGCGGCACCGCTTCGTGCGTGAAGCCCGGATGGCGGCGCAGCTTTCCCATCCGAACATCATCCCCATTCATGCCGTGGAAGAAGTCGGGGCGTACGTGTTCTTCGTCATGTCGTACATCGACGGCGAAACGCTGGGGACCCGGTTGCGGCGGGACGGCCGCGTGAAGGCCGCCGATACGGCGCGGATTCTCCGCGAGGTCGCGTGGGCGCTCGCCTATGCACACCGGCAGGCGGTGGTGCACCGAGACATCAAGCCGGACAACATTCTCATCGAGAAGGGCAGCGGCCGTGCGCTCGTCGCCGATTTCGGAATCGCTCGCCTGGTGGCGGCGCCACGGAGCGGTGACTCGGGCGAAGGCCGATTGGTCGGCACGCCCGAATACATGAGCCCCGAGCAAGCGTTGAGTGAGACCGTCGATGGACGCAGCGATCTCTATTCGCTCGGCGTCGTCGGCTATTACGCGCTCTCGGGCCGCCTGCCGTTCACCGGAACCACGACCGCGATCATCGGCCAGCAGGTCAGCCAGCTGCCGCCGCCGCTCGACGCCGCCGCGCCTCCCCAACTTGTAGCGGCCATCGAGCGTTGCCTCGCGAAGGACCCCGCGCAGCGCTTCCAGACGGGCGAAGAGCTGGCCGACGCGCTCGCGCAGGTGGTCGAGGGTCAGCGCGAGCTGCCGGTGCCACTCCGGGCCTTTCTGTCGGAGGGCCGCGTGCAGGCCCGTGTGCAGTACATCGCGCCATTCGTCGCAGCCGCGGTGCTTGTCCCCATGGGCCTCAACCTTCTCCTCAACGGCGTCTTTGCCGGCCACCCGCCTGCGCCGTTTCTCGGCGGAGTTGCGGCAATTGCCGCCATGCTCGGCGTCGCCGCCGCGGTTTCTCCGGTCGCGCTCGCCGTCCGTAGCGTGCGTCGTCTTCTGAAAGCCGGCTACCGTCACGACGATCTGGTCCACGGTCTTGGACTCGAGCTCGCGCGGCGGCGTGAGGAACAGGAATTCACTGCCGGCCTGCAGGGCGCAACATGGTGGGAGCGGTTGATGCGCACAAAGATGTACACTGCGCTCGGGCTCGCGGCGCTGAGCGGAGCCGGGGCGTTCCTGCTTCCTTATCCCGCGGTGCTGGTTGCGTTCGGTCTCTTCGGCTTGTCCGCGGCCGCCGCTGTGGCAACCGGGTTGGGTGCGCTCGCCGCGAGTCGGAGCCGACTGGACGAAGCCGAAGCCCGTCGCCTCCGGTTTTGGAAGGGCCGAATCGGTCGCTGGCTCTTCAAAGTCTCCAGCCTCAGCGTCCGGGCACCCGCCGGTTTATTGCCCGTCGCGGACCGGCCCACAGAGGTCGCACTCGGTTTGGCAGCGCTCGACCTTTTCGCTCTCCTCCCCGAAGACGTACGGCGACAACTGGGTAATCTCCCGGCCGTCGTGCGCGCGCTCGAGGAGCAAGTGCAGAGCCTGCGGAACAACGGTCAAGCAGGTGAGCTGCGGGAGGCGTTAGGGGCGCTCGAAACTATTCGCTTCGACCTGCTGCGCTTGCAGGGCGGCGCCGTCACGCTGGCGGGACTGACGGCGGACCTCGGTGCGGCGCGCCAGATCGGTGACCGCGTGGACGCGCTGCTCGCCGGGTCGCGCGAGGCCCTGTGATCTAGTCCCGCACGCGCTGGAGCCGCTCGACCGCCTGCACCAGCATGTCGTCCGTTTTACAAAACGCGAACCGCACGTACTTCCGGCCGAGCTCCGGCCGCGAGTAGAAGCTCGAGCCCGGCACGGGTGCGACGCCGTGCTCAGCGGTCAGCCACTCCGCGAACTCGTTGTCGGGGAGATCCGACACGCCAGAGAAGTCGCCCATGACGTAGTACGCGCCCTGCGGAGGCCGGCACTTGATGCCCGCTTTGACCAAGCCTGTGCAAAGAATGTCGCGCCGCCGCCGGTAATCGCGCGCCAACCCCTCGTAGTAATCGTCGCCGAGTGTTTCGAGCGCCACCGCGACCGCCTCCTGCAGCGGGGCGGGCGCGCCGACGGTGAGGAAGTCGTGCACCTTGCGGATCGCGTCGGTGACATCGGGGGGCGCGACGATCGTGCCGATGCGCCAGCCCGTGATGCTGAAAGTCTTCGACGCGCCGCTGATCGTGATCGTGCGATCGGCCATCCCCGGCAGCGTCGCGATGGGAATGTGCTCGCCCTCATAGTAGATGTGCTCGTAGATCTCGTCGGTTACGGCAAACGCGTCGTGGCGCTGGCACAGCCCGGCGATCGCCTCGAGCTCAGTCCGGGACAACACGCGGCCGGTCGGGTTGTTGGGCGTGCAGACGATGATGGCGCGGGTCCGGGGGCTGAAGGCTTTGGCGAGGCGGTCCAGGTCGATCGGCCCTTCGGCGGGCATCGGTACGAACACCGGTTTGGCGTCGCAAAGGATCGCGTCCGGCCCGTAGTTCTCGTAAAACGGCTCGAAAATGACCACTTCGTCGCCGGGGTCGACGATCCCAAGTAGCGATGCCGCCATCGCTTCGGTCGCTCCGCAGGTCACTGTGACTTGCGTCATTGGATTTATGGCCAGGCGGTACCAATCTTGGTACTTCGCGGCCAACGCGTTCCGAAGCCGGGCAGCGCCCCAGGTGATGGCGTACTGGTTGACGTCATCACGGATCGCGCGGGCCGCCGCGTCTTTTAGGATGTCGGGACAAGGGAAGTTGGGGAAGCCCTGGGCCAGATTGATGGCCCCGTGCTCGTTGGCGAGTCGGGTCATCCCACGAATCACCGATTCTGTGAAGCCGTGAGTGCGGCGTGCAGTGCGCATGACCGCAAAAGATACCGTCTTGACCGGCTGTCTGGACGGAGGCCAATCGCAGGCTGTGAAGTCCCGACGTGAAGCGTTGTTCGTCCGCTTTCTCAAGGTCCGCGCACTCCTTGCGTTGGGCCTTCTTTTAGCGACTGCTACCTGCCGTGACGGCACCGGGCTGGACGCGCGTTACGCCCGGGTCGCTGTCGCGCCGATTTTCCCCTCGACTTCGGGTCTCGCGTCATTCGGCCTCGCCATCGACCGGGTCCGGTTCATCGTGGTCCGGCCCGTCGCCGACACCGTCGCCGACACGACGGTCACCCTGCCGCCCGACGCCCGGGAGCTTGCTCTCGACCTCCGCGTTCCCATCGTCAGCACGCCGGAAACGGTGCTGGTGTCGGTTGTGGCGCTATCGGGAGCGGTGCCCCTGTTTCAGGGCACGTCACCGGTCGAAGTCTTCGCCGGGCTGGTGTCACCGCCGACCGAAATCCCGGTCGCGACCTACGTGGGGCCGGGAGCGGGCCTGGACAGCATCGCCATCACGCCGCGCACGTCCTTCATCTATTTCGGCGATTCGCTGCGCTTCCAGATTCAGGCGTTCCAGGGCGGTACGCCGGTGCCGCAGTTCTACGTCTCATGGAGCACCAGCGACACGGCGCTAGCCCACATCAACAGCCTGGGATCGCTGCACGCCCCGGCCTCGCGGACGAACGTCTGGGTCATCGCCTACACCCCCGGTGGAACGAAGGACTCGGTGACGGCGACGTTCCAACCGGTGCCGTCGCAGCTCGTCCTCGTCGCCGGTGGCAGCCAGAGCGGCATCGTCGGCCAGCCGCTCGTCGTCCCACTCCAGGTCGAGGTTCGCGCGGCCGACAACTTCCCCGTCGCGGGGGCGGTCGTGCGCTTCCGTGGGCCGACCGGCGGCGCACCCACTGATACGACCGTGACCGCCGACAGCCTGGGGCACGCGAGCGTTCCCGCCGTGCTCGGCTCGGCGCCCGGCGCCCAGACGTTCCAGGTCACACTGCCCGCGTTCCCGACCGTCGCCGCGTTGAACGTGGGCGCGAACGCGACGTCGGGCGCCATTTCCCCGGCGCTCTCCATCATCACGGTGTCGAACGCCAGCGTGCAGTCCGGCAACGCGGTCACGCTGACGCTGCAGGGCAAGGACGGCGGCGGCAACAACATGACGGCGGGTGGCGCGACCGTCGTCTTCAGCGTCGCGGGCGGATCCAGCACCGGCACGATTTCGCCGTCGCCGGCGACCGACAACGGCAACGGCACGTACACCGCGACGTTCACCGGTGTGCTCGCGGGATCGGCGACGACGGTCGGCGCGACGATCAACTCGGCGCCCGTGGCCTCGACGCCGCCGACGGTCACCGTGACACCAGGCGTGATCTCGGCCGCGACCTCGGTCGTCACCGTGTCCAGCGACACGATCGGCTCGGGCGGAACTGCGACGCTGACGCTGACGGCGCGCGACGCCGCGGGCAACGCGTTGACGACCGGCGGATCGACCGTCGCATTCACGGTGACAGGCGGCACGAGCGGTGGCACCATCGGTTCGACGACCGATCACGGCAACGGTACATACACGGCGATCTTCACCGCCATTGCCTCCGGCACCGCGACGACGGTGCATGCGACGATCGGCGCCAGCGCGGTGACGTCGACGTTGCCCACGATTACGGTGACCGCAGGCTCGGCGTCACCCGCGACTTCGGTGGTCACGGTGAGCGCCGACACGATCGCGTCGGGTGCCGTGGTCAAGTTGCGCCTGCAGGCGAAAGACGCGTCCGGAAATAATCTGACTGCCGGTGGCGCGACGGTTGTGTTCTCGCACTCCGGCGGCACGAGCACCGGCTCGATCAGCGCGACGGCCGACAGCGGCAACGGCGTCTACACGGCGGCGTTCACAGGAGTCTTGGCCGGCACGCAGACGACCATCGGGGCGACGATCGGCGCCACTCCGGTGGCGACCGTGTTGCCGACCGTCACCGTCAAGCCGGGCGCGATTTCGCCGGTCACGTCGGTCTTGACCGCATCGATTGACACGATCGCGTCGGGCGCCGTCGCCACACTGCGGCTGCGCGCGAAGGACGCCGCCGGAAACCTGCTGACGATCGGCGGGGACGTGGTGGTGTTCACTGCGTCCGGCGGGGGCAGCACCGGATCGATCAGCGCGAGTGCGGACAGCGGCAACGGCGTCTACACGGCGACCTTCACCGGCCTCGCAGCGGGAACGGCAACGACGATCGGTGCGACCGTCAACGGCAGCGCCGTCAGCAGCACTCCGCCGCTCGTGACCGTGAAGCCCGGCGCCGCCTCGCACCTCGTCTTCACGGTGCAGCCGAGTGCGTCGTTCATCGCAACCGCGATTGCGCCGGCGGTGCAAGTCACGGCGCGCGACGCCTTCGGCAACACGACGCCGGCGTTCACGGGATCGGTCACCGTCGCGATCGGCACGAATCCGAGCGCAGCCGTGCTGACCGGTACGCTGTCTCACAACGCCGTGGCCGGTATCGCGACGTTCAACGATCTCCAGATCGATCAGCCCGGGATCGGCTACACACTGACCGCGGCGGCGGGCGGCCTTACGGGCGCGACGAGTGCCGTGTTCGACATGCTCACTGCGGCGGGCACGATCGCCTGGACTAACGCGGCGGGCGGTAACTGGAGCAACCCGGCGAACTGGAATGGCGGCGTCATTCCCGGCCCGACCGACATCGCCCTGATTACGCTGCCCGGCACGTACACCGTGACGTTCGACGTCAGCGATACCATCGGTGGCCTGCAGCTTGGCGGCTCGTCCGGCACGCAGACGCTGGCGCTGGCCAGTAAGACCCTCGGGCTCGGCGCCGGCAGCCAGATCAACGCGAACGGCGTGGTCTCGCTGTCGAACGCGACCCTGAACGGCCCGGGGTCGATCACGAACGCCGGTCAGCTCTTGGTACACGGCACGACGACGCTCAACGGCCCGCTGTCGACGAGCCCGACCTCGCTCATCCGCCTGCAGGGCAACGGGACCTTCAGCACGGCACAGCTGACGGTGGCGAACGGCTTCGTCAACAATGGTACGATCGCCCTCACCGATACGACGTCTTCGTATGGCGCCGTCCTGCACTTGACCAACGGCACGCTGACCAACTCCTCCGGCGCCACGATCGACGTCCAGGTGGGAACGAATGGTCCGCGGACGCTCGATGCGCCGCTCGACAACCAGGGCACGCTCACGGTCAATCGCTCGCTCGGCCTGACCAAGTCCGGCGCGGTGCACACCAACAGCGGCACGATCAATGTCAACGCAAAGCTCACGATCCAACAGTCGGGCGCGAGTCCGAGCTTCACCAATGCCGGCTCGATCCTGATCGGGACGGGCGATACCCTCGCCGTGACCGGCGGCTCCTTTGCCTACAGCGGCGGCTCGATCAGCGGCGGCGTCTGGACGATCAACAGCGCCACGGTGAGTGCGTCGCAGACCTTCACGACGGCGATCGCGACACTGGTGCTGACGAGCTCCACCTGGGGTGGCGCGGGCACGCTCACGATTGCGCCCAGCACCGCGCTCACGATCGCGGGGAGCACCCTGAACAGCGCGGTCGATAACCAGGGCACACTGACGGTACACGGCACGACCGCGTTCAACGCCGCGCTGACCAATGCGACCGGGGCGACGCTGCGCCTGCAGGGTGACGGCGCGTTCAGCACGTCGAACGTGACGGTGGCCGCCGGGTTCACGAACAACGGCGCGATCATCCTGACCGATACGACGTCGTCCTACGGCGCGGTGCTCAACGTGGCGAGCGGCACGCTCACCAATGCCGCGGGCGGGACGATCACGGCGGCGATCGGGACCGGCGGCACGCGCAGCCTGAACGCGCAGCTCGACAACCAGGGTACCGTGACGCTCAACCGGCAGCTCACGCTGAACAAGGCGTCGGCGGCGCACATGAACAGCGGCACGATCGCGGTCAACGACAAGTTCACGATTCTCCAGACCGGTACGTCGCCGAGCTTCACGAACAGCGGCGCAATCAACATCAGTGACACCGTCGTCGTGCAGGGCGGCGCGTTCAATTACGCCGGCGGCACGATCAGCGGCCCGGGCGCTATCACCTTCTCGAGCACGTCACTCACGCTCACACCGAACCTCGCCACGGCGACGGTGCCGTTCAGCCTCACGAGCTCGACGGTCGGCGGCACCGGACACGTCATCGTGGACCCGAGTACGCAGCTGCAGATCAAGGGCAGTACGATCAACGTGAAGCTCGTGAACCAGGGACAGCTCGACCTGCACGGCACGACGTCGATCAACGACTCGCTCACGAACGCGGGTGGGGCGACGCTGCGCCTCCAGGGCGATGGGGCGTTGAGCACCGCGAACGTGACGGTGGCGAACAGCTTCACGAACAACGGTGCGATCGTCCTGACCGACACGACGTCGAGCTACGGCGCGATCCTCAACATGCCAGCGGGCCAGACGTTGACGAACGCCGCGGGCGCCACGATCGACGCGGCGCTCGGCACCAACGGCCCGCGCACGCTGAACCTCGAGCTGAATAACCAGGGCACCCTGACGCTCAATCGCCCCCTGACGATCAGCCGCGCGAGCGCGCAGCACGTCAACAGCGGCACGATCGACGTCTCGGGGGGCGACCTCACGCTGAGTCAGAGCGGCACGACGCCGAGCTTCACGACGAGCGGCACGATCACGATCGGCGCGGGCCGGATCTTCACCGTCACGAACGGCACGTTGAACTACAACGCCGGTACGATCGGCGGCAGCGGCACGCTCGCAATCAATTCCGCCACCGTGTCGACGGCGCAGAATTTCAGCACCGCGACGACGGCCCTGACGCTGACGGGCGGAACCTGGGGCGGCAGCGGCAAGTTGACCGTGGCGGCCGGGACGTTGCTCAACGTGAAGTCGAGCACGATCAACTCGCGGCTCGTGAACCTCGGCAACGTCGACGTGCACGGGTCGACGGCGTTCAACGACTCCGTTACCAACGCGAGTGGCGCGACGCTGCGGCTCCAGGGCGACGGCGCCTTCAGTACGTCGCAGCTGACCGTGGCGAACGGTTTCACCAACGACGGCACGATCGTGCTGACCGATACCATTTCGTCGTACGGCGCTATTCTGCACGTCACGAACGGCACCCTCACGAACGGCGCCGGCGGACTGATCCGGGCCGACTCGGGCACGAACGGCCCGCGGACCCTGGACGCGCAGCTCGACAACGAGGGCACGATCACACTGGTGCGGCCGCTCACGCTGACCAAGGCGTCGGCCCAGCACGTCAACCGCGGCACGATCAACGCCAACGCCAAACTCTCGATCTCGCAGTCGGGCACGACGCCGAGTTTCCGACAGGTCGGGACGATCGCGATCGGCACGGGCGATACCGTGGTGGTGTCGGCGGGGACGTTCGTGTACGACAGTGGCTCGATCAGCGGCGGCGTGCTCTCACTGTCCGGCATCACCGTGGCGGCGGCGCATGACTTCAGCACCGCCTCCACCGCACTGAAGCTGGCCACCGTGACGTGGGGCGGCACCGGCACGCTGACCGTCGCGCCAAGCACGGCGCTCGTCCTGGCTGCGAGCACGATCAACTCAGGAATAGTGAACCAGGGCGACGTGACGGTGAATGGCACGAGCAATCTCAACGGCGCGGTCTCGAATGCTGCCGGCGCGATGCTGCGGGTGCAGGGGAACGGAATCTTCAGCACCGGTACGCTGGCCGTGGCAAACGGCTTCACGAACAACGGCACGATCCTGCTGACCGACACCACGTCGTCGTACGGCGCGACGCTGAATGTCACGGCCGGGACGCTCGTCAATGCGGCGGGCGCCACCATCCGCGCCGACACCGGGACGGGCGGGCCGCGCAACATCAATGTGGTGCTCGATAACCAGGGCACGTTCGTGTCGGCGGTCGGCGCGGCGCAGACGACGACGATCACCAAAGCGTCCGCCGCGCATCAGAACAGCGGCACCTGGACGATCGCGAGCGGCACGCTCGCCATCAGCGGCGCCGGCGCGAGCTTCACGAACGCGGCGGGCGGCGCAGTGCAGGGCGGCGGGATCTTCAGGGTCACTGGCGTCCCCTTCACCAACAACGGTGCGATCAACCCAGGGCTCGCCGCGGGGAACACCGGCATCCTGAAGATCGTCGGCAACTACGCGCAGGGAGCCACGGGCGCGCTGCATGTCGAGCTCGGCGGGACCACGCCGGGCACGCAGTACGACCGTCTGGTTGACAGCACCGGCACGGTGACGCTGAACGGCGCGTTGAACGTCACGCTCGTCAACGGCTTCACGCCCGCGCTCGGCGACACCTTCACGGTACTCACGTTCCCGTCGCGCTCGGGTACCATCCCGACGCTGACCGGCCTGTTGCTCGGCGGCGGCATCCAGCTCGACACGGTGTGGACCGCCACCAGCCTGCGGCTCACCACGATCACGCTGTCGACGACGCACGCGACCGACGTCACGACAAGCCAGACGTGGAGTGCGATCGCCAGCCCGCACATCGTCAGCGGCTATTTGAAGATCGTGAATGGGGCGACGCTTACGATCGAAGACGGTGCCACGGTGAAATTCGACGCGGGCGCGGGACTCCAGGTGGGCGACACCACGCTTGGCCAGCCGGGCTCGCTGGTAATGCTCGGCACGCCGGGGAGCATTCATCTCACCGCAAATACCGGCACACCGGCCGCGGGATTCTGGAAGGGCCTTGAAGTCCAGAAGACGGGCGCGCCGCTCGCGTGGCGGAACGTCGACATCGAGTACGCCGGCGGCACCCGTCCGAACCTGATCGACGAGGCGTGCATCCTGCTGGTTGACCCGGCGGCGAGCGTCGAGCTCGACAGCGTGCACATCCGGCAGTGTATCCATGCCGGTGTCAATCAGCTCGCCGGCAATCTGCACGTGCACCGCAGCGAGGTCGACACCGCCACGGGCGCGGGTGTGGCGTCGTTCGCCGGCGTGCTGCGGCTCGATTCCACGGCGATCCGGGGCTCCGGGCAGCTCGGACTGGTTATCGGGAACGGTTCCGTGGATCTGGCCGGGGCGGTCGCCAACAAGTTCACCGGCAACGGGGCGGGCAGCGTGCAGATGTTCGGCCGTCAGCTGCCGGGGTTCGGGCGGCAGGATTCGATTGCCGGCAACGGCTTCGGAGGCGGCGGCGTCGGCGACACGATTCTGGTCGACATTGACTCGGGCGCGGTCGGCGCCGGCGTGCCGTCGTTCACGATCTACCGGCAGCCCGCTCCGTATCTCGTCACGGGCTTCCTCAGCATCTGGTCGCAGACCGGCGTCAACGTCTCGCTCGACACCGGCCTCGTGATGGCGTTCGACACGTCGGCGGCCTTCAGCGTCGGTGACTTCACCGACTCGACGGGCGGCTCCAGCGGCGTCAGCGGCAACCTTGTGTCGCTCGGCACGGCCGCGCAGCCCGTGGTGTTGCGCAACCGCCAGGGCCGGCCGGGGTGGGAAGGTCTCTTCCTCGGTGCGCAAAGCGGCACGCCGGTGCTGCGGCACATCCGGCTCGTTCACGGCGGCTATCAGCCGTCGCTGGGGCAGATCTGTCAGAATTGCATCGTGAAGACGACCGGATTGCCCGAAATCCTGAACGCGACCTTATGGGTGGACGCGCCGAGCGGGACGGCGCCGTTCGACATCGATTCGGTGACGAGCGATTCCAGCCACTTCCACGGCATCGTCGTGAAGCGCGCGCCGCCGCAAGGTGTCCGCGTCCGGGACAATACGATTCGCGGCGCGACGTTCACGGGGCTCGTCATGCGCGGCAGACACAACGCGCTGGACGTGGTCAGCGGCAACACCATCAGCGGGAACCATTACGCCGTCGATGTACCGGCAGACGTGCTGCCGCAGTTCGACGCCGGTGTCAATAGTCTCGCGGGCAACGTCGCCGATACGCTGCTGCTCCACGGCGGCACGCTGGCGGTGAATGACACCCTGCCGCGGCTCGGGTTCCGGTGGCGCGTCACGCAGGGCGTGGTCGTCGATTCCGGCGCGACGCTGACGGTGTTGGCGGGTGACACGGTCGTGTTCGACGACCTGGCGAGCCTGACGATCGGCGGCGGCGCGCCCTCGGCCTTCCATGCCGCGGGGAACGTCAGCGCGCCGATCCTCTTCACGGTGACGCCGGGCGGCGATCACTGGCTGGGTCTCGACTTCGCCAACCTGTTGTCCTCGACCGTGAGCGACCTGATCGTCGAGAAGGCGGGCGGCAGCACGCCCTGCTTCGGCGACTGCCTGCCGATCCTGTTCGGGGCGATTCGCTATTCCAACGTGTCGCCGAACGGTCTGACGCTCGATGCGGTCACGGTGCGGCAATCGCGCTTCATGGCGCTGGACGTCAAAGCCGCCGCGGCGAGCCCGCTGCTCGTGCAGAACAGCCAGTTCTACGAGAACCCGGCCTCACCCATGATCACGAGCCCCAATCCGTTGCTGCTCGCGATCCACGGCTCTGATCTCTATCACTACAACGGTCAGATCATTCAGACCGCGAATGCCGGCCTCGACTCAATCGACGCGTTAGGTAACTGGTGGGGCGACGTGGGCGGGTTGGAGCGTGGGTTCCAGGCGAGCGACTCGGCCGGCTTGGGCACGCTGTCGTTCAACGCCGTCAAGTTCGATGCCGTCGTGCCGGGGCCGCACTTCCCGGTCGGCCCCGCGGCGCAACTCGCGCCGGCGACCGACACGGTGCTGGCGAACGGCGCTGCGATGAACGCGATCGTCGGGGATCCGGATTCGATTCGCGCGCGCGTGCTCGATGCCCAGGGGCGTGGCGTCGCGGGTGTGACGATCGGCTGGGGCACCTCGAGTGGTTCCTTCAGCCATCCCGGAACCCCGACGGATGCGGGCGGTCGGGCAGCCGGCGTGTGGCAGACGACGACGGCGGCGAATCTGCAGTTCGTACAGGCCACGGTTGCCGGACTCATCAGCTCACCCGTGACGTGGACGGCGTTCATTCAACCCGGTGCGACCGTCGCGCACAACTTCCAGCTCCTGCCGGCGCTCACGCAGGGCACCGTCAGCCCCGACAGCAATACCGTCTCGTTCAGCTCGAGCGGGCGCCATGGCGTGTTCGTCACGCGGGCGCTCGATGCGTCCAACAACGTGACGCATCCGACCGGCAATCCCGACTTCTGCTTTGACGACGTTCCGGCGACCGGCATCTGTCACAACCAGTTCTGGTATCAGCCGCAGTACGGCATCATCGATTCGCTCAAGGGCGATTCGGTGTTCTTCACCGTCACGAGCGCCTCGCCCGCCGTGATGCAGATCCACGCGCAGTACGAAGGCGGCGCGATCGTCGACTCGGTGCTGATCAGCATGACCTCGGTCGCGGCGGGCGTTCGTATCATCGATCCGCTCTTCAACACGAGCGCCGACACCGCGCTCTACAACTCGGTGTGCCCCGTGGGCGGCCCCTACAATGCCCTTTGCCGTCGCACATTCATCGCGCAGCTCGTGGATTCCGGCGGCGCGGCGTTACCGCCAAATCCGGCGTATCAGTTCTCCTGGACGAATCTCGCCGGGGGCGGGGCGATCTCGGACTCGAGCTACGGCACGATGAACGAGTTCGTGGCCATCACGGCGCATCAGAACGGCACGGCGTCGATGGTCGCTCAGCAAATCGCTGGAGCGCCGCTGAGTCCTGACAGGGACACGCTCGCGATCACCGTGGACCAGCTGGTCGCGAGAGTGATGGTCACGCCCGACACGATCAGCGCCGGGCTGGGCGATACGCTCACGTTTACCGCCACACCGACGGATCAGGGCGGCAGCCCAATGGCGGGAACGATCGGCTGGAATCAGGAGCAGACCGCGGCGCAGTACGTGACGTTCATCGATTATCCGACGGCGAATTCCATTCGCGTGCGCATCGACAGCGCCTACCCGAACTCGCCGCGCGATCTCGCGCTGGTCACCGCGTTCATGGAGCGCGCGCCGGGCGACACGATTGTGGGCACGGGCGTGATCTTCAATCCGATCATCCGGTCGCTGAATCTCGGCGCGGGCAGTCAGCCGTGGGCCGTTGGCATCGATGCGCGCACCAAGCTCGCCTATGTCGCGAACCGCGGCAGCGCGCAGGTCGCAGTGGTCGATGTCACGAGCAACGCGCCGGTCAACGTTGTAGGTGTCGGCACCAATCCCGAGCGCGTGACGGTCGACTCGCGCAACGCGCAGGTGTACGTGACGAACGTGTTCGACAACACCGTTTCGGTGCTGGATGGCGCGAACAATGGGGCATTCATGACGACGATCACGCTGGGGCCCAGCGTAGGCTTCACAGCGGTCGATACGTCATCCAACCTCGTCTACGTACCGTCGAACTGTGCCAATCCACCGCTGTGCGACGTTGGCGGCGCGCATCTGCACAAAATCGACGGCGCGACCCGGTCGTTCATCTCGTCGGATGCGGTCGCGCTGCCGGCGGTCGGCACCGGCGTGGTGTTCGACGAAGTGAGCCGCTTGGTCTATGTGGCGATGGTCAACGACCAGGTCGCAGTCGTGGATCCAGCGGCGAAGACCGTGTTGCAGGTAATCGACGTCGGCAGCCAGCCGAAAGGCATGGCCATCAATCCGGTGACGCGGAAGCTCTACGTGACGAACAGCAATGCCAGCTCGGTCAGCGTGATCGATCTCGCGACGAATGCGGTGGTGAAGACGGAATTCGTGTTCAGCGGCGCGGCTGAGCGTGTCGCCGTCGATCCGATCAAGAACCTGATCTATGTGGCCGGCTACGGGAATTTCCTCGTCGACCGGATCGACGGCAACACCGACACGAATATCGGTTATCTGTCAGTCAACTGCGCCTACCCGAACGATGTCGCGGTCAACCCGCAGAATCGGGACTTGTTCATGCCGTGCTGGTCCAGTCCCGAGCAGCTGCTGACGTACCGCTATCTCAGCCACTAGTTACAACCGCAGTCTGACGTTGAGGTCGACCAGCACGGCGTCCGGTGTGTCCACAAACACCACGCGGTTCTCGACGCGCCGAATGATCATCTTCATCGGCGGTCCTTTCCCCTTGCCGCGCCCCATGTTGCCGCGCCGGTAGTACACGACCTGGTCGTCGCCGACCGTTTCGATGCGAATGACTTCATAACCCTGACGCCCCAGCACCTCGCGCGTGACCGTCACGGCGCGGCTGGGGGCGACTTCGAACTCTTTCTTGTGACCGTGCCCGTGCCCTTGTGCAGCAACCGGCGCTGCGGCGAGCACCAGGAGACCAGCGAGAAACCACAGCGAGCGCTTCATAACGAGCCTCCTTTGGAGGTCGGCATCCTACCCCAAAGAAGAGTCAAAGAGCGTGACGTGGGTCACTCCTGCGCCCCGCCCTTTGCTCGCCGCGCCGTAATCGCAGGCCTCCCCAGCAGCTGCATGTCCAGCCGATAGTCGGCGTTTGCGGGATCGATCGCCGGCCAGCGCCGCAGGTCGTCGGGCACGAACAGACCTCCGATGATGCCCATCGCTCCCGGAATGGTGTCGGCTGTCGGGTTGTCGTACACGGCGACGATGCGGTAGCGCCGGCCCGCCCTGAGCCGCAGGCCCTCGCCCCGCAGCGCGAGCAGCTTGCGCGGCATGCCGAGCAGACGACCGCTGGAGTCCCGCCGCGCCTCGATGTTCAGGATCCGCTTCCCCGTCGTCGCGTCCTCGAGCCGCACGCTCACGCCGTAGTCGTGCAGGTGCCCGCCCGCGATGAGCAGATGGCCGCTCACGGGCAGCTCGAAGTCCGAAGCCCACTCGTGCCGTCCAGGCGGCACGGGGAACGTGTTGCGCGCGACCGCGAAACGGACGTCCACCTGGAACGGAAGCGCGCTCACCGGCCGCGGCAGCAGATTGGTCGGCGTCCACTGCAGCTCGATCCGGATGAATACCTCATGGCTCGGAGCATCGGCGGGCGCGTCCCACATCACATAGACGCCCAGCTCGTCTCCCGCGCGAACCGGAATGCCGACCGAGACTGGCAGCTTCACGTCCCGCGACTCGCGCGAGACCGCGATGAGGCGCTCGGTGATCGGATAGACGAGCTGCCGGCGCGCGAAGTTCACGACCTTGAGGTGGTGAATCCAGCGGAGCGGGAGTTCCCGCCCCTTCGTGTCCTCGAGCCGCAGCGCGAAGCCGCGCAGCCACGCATCGCAGGGCCACATGAACCACTGGACGGGATCGTCACTGCCCATCATCCCCGCATGGCCGTAGTGCTCACTGTGCTCGGCCGGCTCTGCCGTGAAGGGTCCGGCGCGCATGACGAGGGTATGCCGCGCCGAATCGAGGGTGATGTTCTGGGCCGCACCACGGCTGAACAGGGCGCACGAAACCAGGATCGTTACAGCCAAGCTGCGGATCATCGCGTCGCTCCGGGTGGAGGTACGCGCCTAGCCTACCGCAGCCGCGTCAAGCCTATGTCAAGGATAGACCTCGTTACTTCAGCAGCAGCTTCGCGATCGTGTTGAGCTGCATGTTGCTTGTGCCTTCGTAAATCGTCCCGATCTTCGCGTCGCGGTAGAACTTCTCCACCGGATACTCCTTGGTATAGCCGTAGCCGCCGAACAGCTCGACCGCGAGCGACGTCACACGCTCGGCGACCTGCGAGCTCAAGAGCTTCGCCATCGCCGCCTCTTTCGTATATGACTCGCCGGCGTCCTCGAGCCTCGCCGCGTTGTAGACCATCAGACGCGCGGCCTCGAGCTCGGTCGCGGCCTGCGCGAGCTGGAACTGGACGCCCTGGAACTCGGCGATCGGCTTGTTGAACTGCTGCCGTTCTTTCACGTACTTGAGCGATGCGTCGAGCGCACCCCGCGCCACGCCGATCATCTGCGCGCCGATGCCGATCCGTCCGGTGTTGAGTGTTTCGATGGCGACCTTGTATCCCTTGCCGACCTCACCGATCAGGTTCGCGGCCGGGACCTCGCAGTGATCGAGGATCAGCTCGACGGTCGACGACGCGCGAATGCCGAGCTTGTCTTCTTTCTTGCCGATGCTGAATCCCTTGAAGCCGCGCTCCACCGCAAATGCCGTGATCCCCTTGTAGCCCTTGGCGAAATCGGTCTGCGTGAAGATCACGTACAACCCTGCTTCGGCGCCGTTCGTGATCCAGAGCTTGCGGCCGTCGAGAATCCACTTGTCGCCCTGCTTTGCGGCTTTGGTCTGGAGTCCGAATGCGTCGGATCCGGAGTCCGCCTCGGAGAGGGCGTAGGCACCGGCGACTTCGGTGGCGAGACGCGGCAGGTAACGCCGCTTGATATCGTCCGACGCCCACTTGAGCAGCAGGGCGTTGACGAGAGTGTTCTGGACGTCGACGAATATCGCCGCCGAGGCGTCCACGGCCGACAGCTCCTCCACGGCGAGGACGGTCATGAACAGGCTGCCGCCGGCGCCGCCGTGGGCTTCGGGAATTTCGATCCCCATGAGGCCGAGCTCGAAGAACTTGGGGATGAGGGTGGGATCGATCCGCGCGGCCTGCTCCATCGCCTGCACGCGCGGGCGGACTTCGCTCTCGGCGAAGTCGCGCACCGCGCCTTGAAACATCCGTTCTTCTTCGGAGAGCTTGGTGAGCGGGTTCACGCCTTCTTGTCAGACGGGCCCGGCGCCAGCATTTCCCGAATTCCGCCAAGCGACCCGAGCACGCCGGTAGCCTCGTACGGCATGTAGATGACCTTATTGTTCTGGCCGGAGACCATCTCTTTGAGCGTTTCGATATAACGGATAGCGATCAGATACTGCGCGGGATCGCCCCCCGTGCCCTTGATCGCCGCCGTGATGCGCTCGATCGCCTGCGCTTCGGCCTCGGCCACCTTGAGCCGGGCCGCCGCTTCCGCCTCGGCGTGCAGGATCTTCGCCTGCTTGTCGCCTTCCGCGGTGTTGATCTCCGATTGCCGGATGCCTTCCGCCGAGAGGATGCGTGACTGGCGCTCGGCATCGGCGGTGATGATGGTCGCGCGGCGCTCGCGCTCGGCGCGCATCTGCTTTTCCATGGCGTCGCGGATGTCGCGCGGCGGATTGATGTCCTTGAGCTCCACGCGACTGACCTTGGAGCCCCACTTGTGCGTCGCTTCGTCCAGGATCGCCCGCAGCTTCGCGTTGATGGTGTCGCGCGACGACAGGATGTGGTCGAGCTCCATCTCGCCGATGACGTTGCGCAGCGTCGTCTGCGTGAGCTTCTCGATCGCGTCCGGCAGATTGGCGATCTCGTAGGTCGCCCGCACGGGGTCGGTGATCTGCGAGTAGATCAATGCGTCGATTTCGACGACGACGTTGTCCTTGGTGATCACGTTCTGGCGCGGGAAGACGTAGACGGTCTCGCGCAGGTCGATGCGCTCGGTGCGGAACCGGCGCGAATAGCTGTCGCCGGCCGGCGTGATGAGCGTCTGGTGCCAGTCCACGGTGCGCGGCCGGTCGATGACGGGCAGCACGAAGTTGATGCCCGAGCTGAGCGTCTTGTGGTACTTGCCGAGCCGCTCGATGATCATCGTCTGCGCCTGCTGGACCACGCGGATACTCTTGGAGATCAGGACGATGACGCCGAACACTACGGCGCCCACGAGAATTGTGCCGGGACCCATTCGCTTAAGGCTCCTTCTCGACCATGAGGGTCGTGCCATCCACTTGAATGATCGTCACCTGCGTGCCGGGCTCTATCACCGTGGCGTCGCTGGACGCCCCGCGCCAGTCTTCGCCTTCGACCTTGACCCTGCCGGTGGTCCCGGGCCCGATGCGCTCCGTCACGATGCCGGTCTTCCCGAGCAGCGCATCCACGCCGGTGCGGAGCTCCGAGCCGGGACCGAGCTGGAAGTAGTGCATCAGGCGGGGCCTGAGGCCCGCCATGCTCGCCAGACTGGCCACGGCGAACGCGATCCCCTCCGTTACAAACCCGAAGCCCGGAATCAGTCCGACGAGACCGGCGACGCCTGCGCCAACCGCCAGGCACGCGAGCCAGAAGCCCGCCGTGAACATCTCCCCCACGAACAGGCCGATCGCGAGCAGAAACCAAAGCAGCCAATCTTGCATATGGGTCAAAGCTGCAACCCTTGTACGTGTTTCGCTATCCAACTGGTGCCAACTCCTTGTGGAGCCGCTATGATCGCTCGTGTGCCGTTGTTCGCTTTCGCCGTTGCACTAATCGCCATTCCCGTTGCAGCACAAACCGCACAAACCTCGCGCTATACCCTGAAAGGCGACTCAGTCGCCGTCTACAACCTCGTCGGTGAGTTGCGGGTTGAGGCGGGCACCGGGGCCGACGTCGTGATAGAGCTCCAACGCGGCGGCGCCGACGCCGCGAAGCTCGACGTGCAATCAGGACTGCTGCGCGGCCGCGAAACGTTGCGGATCATCTATCCCGACGACGTCATCGTGGTGCCGGAGTTGGGACGGGGGGACCGGGGGGGCAGCTGGAACACGTCGCTGCGGGTGCGCGATGACGGCACGTTCGGCGACGACCGTGGCCGGCACGAGCGCGGGGGCTGGTTCGGGGAAGGGCATCAGGTGCGGATCACCGGACGCTCGCGCGACGGCCTCGAAGCCCACGCCGATCTGCGCGTCAGTGTCCCGCGCGGCAAGAACGTCGCGCTGTACCTCGGCGTCGGCAAAGCGTTCGTCTCGAACGTCGACGGCGCGATTCGCGTCTACGTCGCATCGGCTGACGTCTCGGCCGATCGCACCAGGGGCTCGCTCAAGGTCGAGACCGGGTCGGGCAACGTGGACCTGCGCACCGCGGCGGGCGACGTCAACCTCGAGTCCGGCTCGGGAGACATCACGGTCTCCGGTGTCGATGGTTCGACCCTCCGCCTCGAAACAGGATCGGGCAACGTCACGTTGACCGACGGCAAAGCGGGCACGCTGCACGTCGAGACGGGATCGGGAGACATCGAGGCGACGGCGTCGTCAGGCGATGATCTGTCGTTCGAGACGGGCAGCGGCGACGTCGACGTCGCGCTCGTCGCGACGTTCCGCTCCGTCCATATCGAGACCGGCTCGGGCGACGTCACGCTCAAGGTGCCGTCGACTCTTGGGGCCGAAGTGGACCTCGACACGGGAAGCGGCGACATCGATCTGGGTGGGCTGTCGCTGCAGGTGCGGCGCATCGAGCACGATCATGTCACGGGGACGCTGGGAGACGGGAAGGGCCGGCTGTCGGTCGAAACCGGTTCCGGGAACGTGCACCTACAGAAGCTCTAGTTTCCTGCGGTCCTTTTTTGTCGGCCGACCCTTGCCTTGATAGGTGGGGGTCGGCGCGAGTTTATGGGCCTCTGCGAGGCGCTCGCGCGCGGCGCGACCTTCGGGCGATTCGTCGTACAGGAGCTGCGCATCCTTCGCCGAGCCGCGGCGCTCCGTCAGCGCGCGCACGGTCACAAACCACTCATACGGCCCGACGCGGATCCGCAGCTCAGCGCCCACGCGCAGCTGTTTCGCGGCCTTCGCACGCGTCCCGTTCACCTGTACCTTGCCGCCCGCGATTGCGGCGGAGGCAATCGCGCGCGTCTTGAAAAAGCGCGCGGCCCAGAGCCAGCGGTCGAGTCTAATGGTGGGTTCGTTCATGGTGTCTTTACCAAGGCTTCATGAAAGATGTCGAAAATTGGAGACATGGGTGCTGCGCCGCGATTCATCTTCGACCACGCGCCGTTGCGGGTCTACTGGGAGGTTACCCGTGCCTGCGATCTCGCGTGCGGCCACTGCCGTGCCGAGGCACGGGCCGATCCCGACCCGGCCGAGCTGACGCTGGCGCAGGGGCTCGCGCTCCTCGATGACTTGACGGCGTTCGCCGGCGCGGGCGATTCCTTACCGCGTCTCGTGTTGACCGGCGGTGATCCGCTCAAGCGTGCTGATCTCTTCACGTTGATTGCCGCAGCGCGGGACCGCGGTTTCAAGGTATCGCTCTCCCCCAGCGCGACACCGCTCCTCACTCCCGGGATCATCATGCGGTTCCGGGCGGCGGGTGTCGAGGCGATCTCCCTCTCGCTCGATGGCTCCACGCCGAAGCGCCACGACGCGTTCCGCGGCATTGCGGGGACCTACGACCGCACGCTCGCCGCGGCGCGCACGGCCGAACTGGTCGCGCTACCGGTCCAGATCAACACGCTGGTGGCTGCCGAGACGCTCGATGACCTGCCGGAGATTTACGAGCGCGCCTGCGACGTTGGCGCCGCCCGCTGGAGCCTGTTCTTTCTCGTGACGGTGGGTCGCGGCGCGGTGCTGCAACCGGTCACGCCGCGCCAGGCGGACGCCGTCATGCGCTGGGCGGGCGGCCTCCGGCAACCGCGCGGTACCCCGCTCGTCACCACGACCGAAGCGCCGCAGTTTCGGCGCGTCATGCGCGAGCTGGCGCACGGCGGGCGTGGCCACGCGGGCGGCGTGCGCGACGGGAACGGCATTCTGTTCATCTCGCACACCGGTGACGTCACGCCGGCGGGATTCCTTCCGACGGCCGTCGGCAACGTGACGCGCGACGACATTGTGGCGCTGTACCGGGAGGATCCGTTGTTCGTGGCGTTGCGCGCGCCCGACGGCTTCGGCGGGCGCTGCGGCCGGTGCGAGCTGCGCTGGGAGTGCGGGGGATCGCGCGCCCGTGGCCACGCGGTGAGCGGGGATCCTCTCGCGGAAGATCCGCTCTGCAGTTACATCCCCGGAGCCTGAATCTCCGGAGCGTTCCATGCGGTGGTTGGTGATCGCGGTCGCGGCTCTCGTGGGAATCGTCGTGCTGATGGCCCTGATTGGTGCGCTCGTCTCGCGCGACCATCGCGCCACGAGCACCATCTCGTTACGACAATCTCCCGACAGCGTCTGGAAGGTGGTACGCGATCTGGGCGCCATCACGACGTGGTTTCCGGCGATGCAGCAGTCGGAGCGGCTGCCGGACCGCGATGGCCACGAGATATGGCGCCAGAAGATGAGCGGCTTCGACGTGCCGATCATCGTGCTGGAATCGTCGCCCCCGCGGAAGTTGGTCACCCAAATCGATCCCACGGCGGGTGGCGCATTCGGCGGAACGTGGACCTACGCGCTGGCGCCTGATTCGGCTGGAACGCGGATCAGCGTGACGGAAGCCGGATGGATCAGCAATCCGATCTTCCGGTTCATGTCACGCTTTTTGTTCGGCTACTACGGGTCTCTCGATAAATATCTGAAAGCGCTTGGCACGCGCTTTGGTGAGACGGTCCAGCCCACGCACACCTAGCGCGACTTCGCGCTCAAATAGTCGACAGCCAGATGCGCCATCGCCCGCACGCCGACCGGGAACGCCGCCTCATCGACGTAAAACCGCGGCGAGTGATTCGGCGCGACTTTGGCCGGGTCGGTCCCGGGCGGCGTGATCCCCAGAAAGAAGAAGACGCCGGGAATCCGCTGCTGATAGCGTGAGAAGTCTTCCGCCGCGGTAATCATCGGCGCGAGCCCGACGTGGTTCGTGCCGGCCACCGCGCGCAGCGTCGGGACGATGCTCTCGGTCAACGCGGGATCGTTGTAGGTCACCGCCGTGGCGGTGTCGATCGTCACTTGCGCGGTCGCGCCCGCGCTTTGCGCGATCGATTCCGCCGTCCGGCGCACGCGATTGTGAATGTCGTTGCGTACCGCCGTATCGAAGGTGCGGATCGTCCCGATCATCACGACGGTGTCCGGAATGATGTTGTAGCGGACGCCCCCGTTTATCGCGCCGACGGTAATGATCGCCGGCGCCGCCGTGACATCGATCTGGCGGCTCGCGATGGTCTGCAGGCCGATCACGATCTGTGACGCAACGACGATCGGATCGATCCCCGCCCACGGGAGCGCGCCGTGGGTCTGTCGGCCGCGGACGACGATGCGGAACGCGTCGGAGCTCGCCATCGTGCCGCCGGACCGGTAACGGATCTCCCCGGCCGGATATGGGAACACATGCAAGCCGAAGATGGCGCTGGGCTTGGGATCATCGAGCGCGCCCTCTTCGATCATGAGTTCGGCGCCGCCGCGCTCACCCGTCGGAGCCCCTTCTTCGGCCGGCTGAAAGATGAACTTGACGGTGCCGGGCAGATCGTTGCGCATTCCGGCGAGCACTTCGGCGACACCCATCAGCATCGCGGTGTGTGCGTCGTGGCCGCAGGCGTGCATCACGCCGACGTCCTGGCCGTTGTAGGTCGCGCGGACCTTGGACGCAAAGGGGACGTCGACTTCTTCCGTGACCGGCAGCGCGTCCATGTCCGCCCGCAGGGCGACCACGGGGCCCGGCTTGCCGCCGCGGAGCACCCCCACGACGCCCGTGTGCGCCACGCCGGTACGGACTTCGATCCCCAGCGACCGCAGGTGCTGCGCCACGATATCGGCGGTGCGCGTTTCGCGATTGGAGAGCTCGGGGTGGGCATGGATGTCGCGCCGCCAGGCGACGACCTTGCCTTCGATCTGCGCGGCGCGCGCGTCGACTTCAGCGTCGAGCCGACTGTTCTGGGCATGCAGCGTTGCCGTGGCGGCGAGCGTGAGAACGGGAATCGAAAGCAATCGCATGTGAGCGCCCTAGTGAGATTCGGGAAGAGAGAAACGCTGGAAGAATCGCCACATCAGCGTGTCGGCGCCGATGACGTCGGTCGCGGGGCCGACGTATTTCTGCCACGACTGGACGCCTGCACCGGGCCACACGTGGCCGGCGCCGGTCAACTTCCACAGGACCAGCTCGCTGCCGCCGGCGCATGGCGCATAGCGCATCGCCGTCGCCGTATGTGTGGCACTCGGCGAACCGGCCCGACCGTGAATCGTCGCGCCGACCACGGGCGTCGCGGGACAGCCATCGAACCGGGCCCAACGTGCGATCACGCTGTCCATGACGGGGTGGACGACGCGAATGTTGGTAAACGGGAACGAGGGGCCCACACCGCCCCCGTAGAGTGCCCGTGGATCGTCGACGCTGTGGATGTGCATGATCGGCACCGGCCGGGGGGACCGGATCGAATCGACGACCATGCCGCCCGCGATCGGTGCGATGGCCGCGATGCGGTCCCCGAGCTCGGCGGCCAGACGGTACGACATCATCCCGCCATTCGAGAGTCCGGTCGCGTAAATCCGGCGCTGGTCGATTGCGGTGCGGCGCGCGAGGTCGTCGAGGAGCGCCCGCACGAACCCGACGTCGTCAACGTGATGATCACGCGCGTAGCCGCAGCAGGTCCCCGCATTCCACGTGTGCAGCCGCCGCGGCAGGGTACCCGTACCCTCGGGATACACGACGATGAAACCCTCGCGGTCGGCGATGGAATCGGTGCCGGTATACTGCTGCGTACCACGGGCCGTGCCGCCACCGCCGTGGAAGCTGAGCACCACCGGGAGCGGCCGGCCCTCGCGGGTCTGAGGCGGCACATGCACGATGAACCGGCGGGTACGGTCGCCGAAGTGCAACGACAGATTGTGGTTGCCCGCCGGCAGAGTCGGGGTGGTTTGGAGGGCAAGGACCGCGAGGAGCATCATCCGGGATAAGCTAGCGAATCCCGGCAACCCTTCCACCGTAGAGAGTGTCGAACCCTTACACCCCAGCCACACCGGAGCCCGTCATGACGCGTTATCTCACTGCAGCCATCCTCGCTGTTTTCGTTCTTCCCGTCGGTCTATTGCAGGCTCAAGAGAGTGATGACGAGTGGCTCGCGAATTGTCGCGAAGGATGGGGCGACTGGGGACAGCGCGCCCGCCACTGTGAGATTCGAGAGACCGGCATGAAGGCCAGCGCGGGCCCCCTGCGCGTGGACCCCGGCATGAACGGCGGCGTCGAGATCATCGGCTGGAACAAGGACAGCATCGACGTCACGGCACGGATTCAGGTGAACGCCCGCAACATGAGCGACGCCGACGCGATCGCGCACGACATCAAAATCGAAGCCTCCGGTGGGACGATTCGCGCGACCGGTGGGAGCGGGCCCTTTGGCCGGCGCCAGAACTGGTCGGTCAGTTTCGTCGTGATGGTCCCGCGGCGCACGGACCTGACGCTCTCGACGCAAAACGGCCCGCTGTCGGTGCAGGACGTCGCAGGTCAAATGGAACTCTCCACGCAAAACGGACCGCTGTCACTCTCCGGCGTCGGCGGCGACGTCCACGCGAGCGCGCAAAACGGACCGTTGATGATCGAGCTGCTGGGTTCGCGATGGGAGGGCACCGGTCTCAACGCCGAGACCCAGAATGGTCCCGCCGACCTGCGGATACCGGACAACTACAATGCGAAGATCGAGTTCGGCACGGTCAACGGACCGATGGACGTGGGCTTCCCGATGACTGTCACGATCAACGGGCGCGTCAAAGACCGTATCTCGACCACGTTGGGGAACGGCGGCCCGCCGATTCGCGTGGTCACGACGAATGGCCCGATGACGGTGAGGAAAAGTCGTTAGACCCCGATATCCTCGTTCCACAGCTCGGGGTGCGTCCGGATAAACTCGGTCATCATCGCAATGCACCGCGCGTCCTGACGCACCTCGAGCGCAACACCGCGGCTCGCCAGCAACGCCTCCTCACCCAGAAACGTCTTGTTTTCTCCGATGATGACGCGCGGGATGCCATAGAGGAGAATGGCGCCGCTGCACATCGCGCACGGCGAGAGCGTGGTGTAGAGCGTGGCGCTGCGATAGACGGATGCCGGGAGGCGGCCCGCGTTTTCCAACGCATCCATCTCGCCGTGCAACACCGCGCTGCCCTTTTGGACCCTGCGATTACGCCCGCGGCCGATGATCTTGCCGCCGGCGACGATCACCGCACCGATCGGAATCCCGCCCTCCCGCAGGCCCTGCTCGGCCTCAGCGATCGCGGCGGCGAGAAACGGATCGCCGCTCAGGAGCGCGCGCTCGCGATCATCGCGTCGTATTCGAACACGTTCGGTCCCCGCGGCGCCTCGCGTGCCAGGTTCACCATCGCGCGCGCGACCGTCTCGGCGCGAATCGGGCGATAGCGGCGGAGCCTGCCGAGCAGCAGCAACGACAGCGGCGGCGCCACCACCATCGCGATGCGCTCGCCGACGCGAAACTCGGAGCGCTCGCCGAGCAGGAGCGAGGGGCGGAGGATCTGGACGCCCTGAAACGCGAGTCTCCGAATCGCCGACTCCGTTTCGCCCTTGACCCGGCTGTAGAAGACGCGTGATCCGGGGTCAGCGCCGATCGCGCTTACGAGGAGAAACTGCTTGGCGCCGGCGTGCAGGCCCGCATGCGCGACGCCGAGGATGAACGCATGATCCACGCGGCGAAACGCCGGCTGTGAGCCCGCCTGCTTGATCGTCGTGCCGAGGCAGCAGAATACGTCGTCGACGTGCGGGAGATCGCTGACCGTCTCGAGCTCGCCGAGGTCCAGTACGCGCTGCTCGAGTTTTTTGTGAAGCTCGGGCATGGGCCGGCGGCCGACGGTTACGACTCGCGACCACTCGTCCTCCGCGAGTAGAAGCTTGAGTACGTGACTGCCGATCAGGCCGGTGGCGCCGGCAAGCAGGGCGGTGCGACTCACACCGCTAATGCGGCGGGTGGCCCAGTGTCGGCAACACCTTGTCGAGGAAGTCCTCCACCGGTTGGCGGCCGTTCGAGCCCATGCGGTGCTCGTCCATGAGATTGATCGCCCGTGCGTTCGCGAGGGCCGAGTCGACCGGGATGCCGCGACTGATCAGGTATGCGGCCCACAGGTGACTGGCCCGCCACGCGACGGTGCAGTGGAGCAGCACCTTGCCCTTGGCGTTGCTGACGGCATCCGCGAATTTCGCCAGGGTCGCGGGAGAGTAGGGGTACTCGCTGTTGCCCCGCACCGGCAGATACACGTACTGCATGCCGAGGGATGCAACGAGCGCCCGCTCGTCGAACTTGACGCTCCGCGTCATTTCTTCCGGCGTCCGCAAATTCACGACCGTCGTCACGCCTTGCGCCTGCAGCTCGCGGAGCGCGCGCTCCGTCGGCTGCCCGGTGACGAACATGTCTTCGCCCACGTGGGCGGCGCGCTCCAGGTACAACCCGGTCGTATCGAGGATGACCGGCGTGGACACCGTCGTGATGGGGGCCCCCCCCCGTCGCGTGAACTGCTGTGCCACACCGGCCCGAGGCGCGAGCGCCAACGCCGTCGTAACTACTGCGGTGATGATTGGTCGAGACGTGATCATACGAAGTCCTTTGGTAGTGGTGACAAGATACGCCGCGATCGTCCGGCTGTGTTATTATCCCGCCCGTGGGAATCTCCGACGCGTTGCAGAATCAACCGCTCCTCGCCGTGGCGCTGCTGTTCGGCGCCGGCGTCGTGACGAGTCTCAATCCGTGTATCTACCCGATGATCCCGATCACCGCGGGGACGCTCGCCGGCGTCGACGCCGCGGGGCGGACGCGCCGGCGCACCATCGGCCTGACGCTCACCTACGTATCCGGGCTTGCGTTGTTTTACGCCCTGCTCGGCATGATCGCCGGGATGACTGGCTCGTTGTTCGGTACGATCGGCGCGAGCTTCTGGGCGCGCCTCATTATCGGGAACCTGCTGCTCATCTTTGCACTCGCGATGCTCGAGGTCATTCCTGTCCGCCTTCCCGCCGGGCTCTCCACCTGGGCCGCGAGCCTGGGCGGCGGGTCGTATCCGGCGGTGTTTCTGCTTGGAGCGACGTCGGGACTGGTCGCCGCGCCGTGCGGCGCGCCGGCCTTCGCCGCGGTGCTCACCTGGGTCGCGACCACGCACAGCGCGGTGCTCGGCTTCATCTATCTATTCGTCTTTTCGCTGGGCATGAGCGCGTTGCTCGTGGTGGTGGGGTTCTTCTCGGGGGCGATCGCCGCATTGCCGCGCGCCGGGGCGTGGATGGCGTGGATCAAAAAGGCGGCGGGCGTGGTTCTACTGCTCATGGCTGAGTACTACTTCGTCAA
>Ga0207653_10000016_pt1 | contig 145405 bp, 112 predicted proteins | sample KBSK5251metaG_FD_184341 | JGI IMG/M metagenome (GOLD analysis project Ga0207653, IMG submission 184341) | Corn, switchgrass and miscanthus rhizosphere microbial communities from Kellogg Biological Station, Michigan, USA - KBS K5-25-1 metaG... | ecosystem: Host-associated > Plants > Roots >... | reverse complement strand
AAGACAACTCGCCAGTTGATTGGTGCCCCCGCAGGGATTCGAACCCCGAACCAACAGATTATGAGTCTGCTGCTCTAACCGTTGAGCTACAGGGGCACACTTTAGCTGGATAAGAAGTAGATAACCTTTCCTGCCTACTGGTCTCGACATTGTACTGGCCGTACGCTTGTTAGGTGAAGTCAGCCCAGCTGCTCCAGCCTTTTGCCGTCGTGGAATTCTCGACGGTTCGGATAAAGGGTCCGAAAGTATCTTCGTGTGAAAAATGTGACTTGACAGTATTAATGGTCAGGCATAGAGTCTCCAGTCTATTCCCCTTTAAAGACAATGGTTAGAGGCCTGCCTGGGAGTCCCGGGCTGGAGAATTTCAACTTTTCTAGGAGGAGCTGTATGCGCGACTTTACCTCGATTGTGTTTCGTGTGCTCGCGTGTTTGGTACTGGTGGCATTTTTCGCAATCGCACTTGTACCGACGCGAGTCACTCGAACAGTCATCGCTCAAGATAACACCGGGATTCGTCCCGAGATTGTCGTAATTCCGCCTGGTTCGGCTTATCGTCAGACGAATCTGCTATCCGACATACCTGGTTTTGCGCCGGTGCTTGATCCTCTTTTGGTTAATCCATGGGGAATAAGCGCAACCGCTTCAAGCCCGTTTTGGGTCGCCAACAACGGCACGAGCACGACTCAACTCATAAAAGGGGATGTCGGCGGAGCTCCCGTGGTGCTGAACACAAGCCCTCAGACCATCACTATCCCGGGTGGATTGCCGACTGGCACCGTCGCCAACAATGTGGCAACCGAGTTTGTGCTTCCCGGCGCCTGCGCGTCCGCTCCATGCGGCGCGAACTTCCTGTTCGCTTCGATCACCGGCAACATCGTCGGTTGGGATCCAAACGCACCGGCAGCTGGTTCAACTACCGGCGTCATCGCCGCCAGCAATCCGGGTCACGTTTATACTGGACTGGCGTTGGCAAATAACGGCGTCGCAAATTTTCTGTACGCCGCTGACTTTAACAATGGGAAAATCGACGTTTACAACACCGCCTTCGCGCTGCAACCTGCGGCGTCATTCCCGTTTGCAGACCCGACGATTCCGACGACGATGGGAAACACCTTCCATCCTTTCAACATTCAGGCCATTGGCGGTTCACTGTACGTTGCCTACGCAAAAGTCGACCCTATCACCGGGTTGGATGAGGAAGGCGTCGGCAACGGTTTCGTGCGACGGTTCAACGCCAATGGCGTGCGCGACCTGACTTTCGGGATCAATAACGGTGCTCTTAATTCTCCCTGGGGAATCACCCTCGCGCCGGCGTCTTTCGGGATTTTTGGCGGTGCACTGCTGGTCGGCAACTTTGGCGAAGGCAATCCCAGTATCCATGCTTACAATCCGACCACCGGCGCCTTTCTCGGCACGATTCAGGACGAATCAGGCAACGGTATTGTGATTGATGAGCTGTGGGCGCTGCAATTCGGCAACGGTGGGGCCGGCGGAGACGTTAACACTCTGTATTTCACTGCCGGTACCGCCGAAGAAGAACACGGACTGTTCGGCAAGCTTAACCCAACCACAGCCAGCGCTACTTCGCTCATTCAATTTGCGACGGACGAGTTTGTCATTGGCGAAGGCAGCGGTCATATCGATGTCACGGTCACCAGGGCCGGCGACGCTTCAGGCACGGCGACTGTGAACGTGAACACCTTTGACGAATCACAACCAGGACACGCTTCGCAAAAATCGGATTACGAAATCGCAATCGCCAAATTGACTTTCAATCCCGGCGAGACCAGTAAAACCCTTCGCATTCTGTTGGTCAACGATCTTTTCGTTGAGGGCAACGAGGAGATTGACCTGGCGCTGACGAACGTGACGGGTACGGGCGCGGGTTTGGGGAGCCCGAATGTGGCCGAGGTCACAATCACCGACAACGATGCCGTGGCGCCCACCAGTAATCCAATCGATGGTACGACCTTCTTTGTGCGGCAACAGTATCTGGATTTTCTTAATCGTGAACCAGATCCTTCGGGCCTCGCTTTCTGGGTCAACAACATTGATTCCTGTGCCGCAGACGCCGGGTGCCGGGAAGTGAAGCGCATTGATACTTCCGCGGCGTTCTTCCTTTCAATCGAGTTTCAACGCACAGGGCTGCTCGCGTACACGACTCATCGGGCGGCGTTTGGAACCAGCGCGTCAGGCTCTCCGGCGCCAATCTTATACGGCAACTTCATGCGCGATACACAGGCGCTGCAAAAGGATCTGGTTTTTGGGCAGGCGGGTTTTGACGCACAACTTGAGGCAAATAAGACCGCCTACTTCAACGATTTCGTTACTCGGCCAGAGTTCGTGAACAAGTATCCGTCCACGCTCACGAATGAACAGTACGTCGATAACCTGCTGACCACGGCGAACCTGACGCCGGCCGAAGTCAGGTTTTTCGCGGTCAATCTAACAAACAGTCAGGAGGTTCCGCCCACCGTACCAACGTTGTCAGGCGGCGGTGCGCGACCGGCATCGTTCGGCACGGCCAGATTCCAATTCAATTCGGCCCAGACGGCGATGACCATGACCGCGACGATCAACAACATCGACGTCGGCAATGCACAGACGCCTGACACGAACGATAATCTTTTGAATGCGCACATTCATGCTGGGCCAACCGTAGCGCCCGGCGTTAATGGCCCAGTCGTCTGGGGTTTCTTTGGAGCTCCATTCAACGACAACAATCCGAACGATGCGACCGCCACGCCTACCGCAGGCGGAGTTGGCGGCACGTTCACGGGCAAGTGGGATGCGCCGGAAGGCAACGGCACAACGCTGGCCGCGCAATTGTCGAACCTGCGTGAGGGCCGTGCCTACATTAATTTCCACACGGTGCAATTCACCGGTGGCGAAATTCGTGGCAACTTCCCGGCGGCGGATGCATTTCGCAATTCGCTGGTCGCGGGACTCAACGGCGGAACCTTGACGCGGGCCCAAGTCTTGAGACAAATCGCCGAAACCGAAGAGCTGCAAACCCGCGAATTCAATGCGGCCTTTGTATCGATGGAATACTTTGGTTATCTGCGCCGCGATCCGGACACCTCCGGATTTAACTTCTGGCTCAACAAACTGAACCTCTTCAACGGCAATTTCAGAAACGCTGAAATGGTGAAGGCTTTCCTTTCGTCGGCTGAATACCGGCAACGGTTCGGGCCGTGAGCTGAAAGCAAAGAGCAAGGGGCAAAGAGCGAAGGGCCGGGAGCTAACAACTCCCGGCCCTTTTGCATTTTGCACGACCACACGACAATCAAATCCATCAGCTGATGACCTAATTTCATCGTGAAGTTTTCTCTAGCCCAGTCCCGACAGGTCGGGACTGCGTGAGAAAACCGAAGGCGCTGTTAAAGCCTCATTAATGGGGCTTTTGAACTAACCGCTCCTTTATTCCCAGACGTAAACGCCTGGGCTACGGAAAAGTTATTCAAATGAAGCACTAACCAATCCACCGCTTCTCTGGCTTCACCTTCCTGACTTCTGATACATTTCCGCACATGTCTTCGGCCCTTCGCGTTGAGAACGTCTCCAAGCAATATCGGACCTATGCGCGGCCCGGCGATCGTCTGAAGGAGTCCCTGACGCGCGGCCGTTTGCGGCGACACAAAGAGTTTTGGGCGCTGCAAAATGTTTCATTTGAAATCGACAAAGGCGAGATTGTCGGCATCGTTGGACCAAACGGCTGCGGCAAGTCTACGCTGCTGCAAATTATCGCCGGCACGCTCGAGCCAACGCACGGCGAAGTTTGGCACGAAGGACGCATCGCGGCGCTGCTCGAATTAGGCGCGGGTTTTGATCCGGAATTCACCGGCGTCGAAAACATTTACATGAACGCGTCCCTTTTGGGACTTTCACGGCGCGAGACCGATCGACTCTTTCCGCAGATCGAACGCTTCGCGGAGATTGGTGATTTCCTCTACCAACCCGTCAAAACATATTCGAGTGGTATGTACGTGCGCGTCGCCTTTGCGATTGCCGCCAGCGTTGAGCCTGATATTTTGATCATCGACGAAGCGCTCGCGGTGGGCGACGCCGTTTTTCAGCATCGTTGTCTCGGCCGAATTAAGGAACTTCATGAACGCGGGACGACCGTTTTGTTCGTGTCACACGACGCGGCGGCTGTGCGCGCACTGTGCTCGCGCGCCATCCTGATGAAGAGCGGCAGCATCGTCATCGACGGCAAGCCCGTCGATGTGCTCAATCGTTATCAGAAGATCATCATGGAGCGCGAAGAGGCCTACCGTTCCGAATCGACCACCGCGAACCAAACGCCGGCCTCGAATTTACCGCTCGCGCCCGTCCGCTACACCTACCGGCACGGCGACGGGAGTGCGGAAATTATTGGCGCCGATCTGGTTGATTCGACCGATCGCTCAGTTGAGATCGCCGAAACGGGCGAACGTCTGACGCTGCGCGTATTGGTCAGAATCAACACCGATCTGGACGATCCGGTGGTTGGTTTTTTGATTAAGAATCGCCACGGCATCCACTCGTACGGCACAAACACAAAAGAGCAACAGATTGAATTGGGTTTGGCGCGACAGGGCGAAGTGATCGAAGTGTCTTTCGCCTTCAATTGTTCGTTGGGGATCGATCAATATTCAATTTCACTGGCCATCCATAGCGCGGCCGGACACGCTTACGATTGGCTCGACGGGGCGTTGTTTCTCCGGGTCACAAGCCTGTACCATTTCGAAGGTGTCGCGAATTTGAATGCCGGCGTGACGGCGCGTCGTCGCGCTAATGATTCCGATGAAATCGATCGCGAGGGCGAAACGTCGCGCCAGGTGATGAGGGCTTAATATGATCGATGAGGAAGTCGAAACGGTTCTGCGCGAAATTCGCGAGCGCGTTGTCTCGCAGCCACCCGCGCCAGAATCCTTATCAGAACCGGCCCATGGCGGAGCTAACGGTAAACAGACCTCCCAGCTTTTTGCCACTGCCGAACCTAACGCGCGGAACGCCGAGGCATTGGCAAGACTCAATGCGCATTTGACGACTACTGCGCGCGCCTGGGACCGCCTGCCACCGGTATTCAGCAACCGCAGCGGAACCGCCGCGCGCATTGAAGTCTGGCTTAAGGCCCGCCTCAAAAGCTTCAGCCGCTGGTTTACGTGGGAGCAAATCAATTTCAATGCGGCGGTGCACCACGCCCTGAGCGAGACGTTGAGGACTCTGACCGAACAGGACGCCCTTCGTTCGCAACTGGGCGCCGAAATCCAGGCACAGCGTGACGAGATCGACGCTCTCCGCGCCCAACTTCAGGCGGATGCCGCCAGCAGAAAAATCGACGCGCAAAATCAGCAGCGCGAAACAGACGCGTTGCGAGCTGAAGTTCGCGGCGAACTGGAAGGTGTTCGCATCCAAGCCGAAGATCAGAAAGCTGAAGTACGAGTAATAATCGAAAGCGCGGCCGGTGAACTGCGCGACCGCGAGAATCGCCTCGAAAATGAACAGCGTGTCTGCTTCAAGCAACTCTCGCTCGAGACGAACGAAATGACGGTTTCAAACGAACGCGCGCAGCAACGCATCCGCACCCTGCTCGAGGAAATGAACGAGCGCATCAAACTATTGGAAGATTCCGCGAAATAAAAACTACGGTCATGACTGCGAACCTCAACGCCGGCAACCAGCAGCACCTTTCGGATGAAGTGTTTGACGCGCGATATTTCAAAGCGCTCGATCGCTTCGATATTCGCCTGGCCCCCACGTTGTGGGTTTACGACAACGTGCGCACCGGTTCGCAGGTGCTGCACGTCGGCTGCGGCGCCGGAATGCTGGCACTCTTGAAACGAAAAGGCGTGACGATAACCGGAGTCGATACCTCCAGCGAGTTCGCGTTGACTGCGCGCCGCAACGGTTATGATGCGACGTTTCAAGCGGACCCGGCTTCTCTGCCCTTCCCGGAGCAAAGCTTTGATTATGTCGTCAGTTTCGGATTGCTGGACGTCCTTCCGGAAGCAGAAGAAGCGTTACTGCTGGCGGAAATGAAGCGAGTTTTGCGACGTGACGGTGTGAGCTTACACAGCATTGAATGCAACGACACGGTCACTGACGTGGATCAGACCACGCGATTTCTTAAAATCTTTCAGCACGTCGCCGTCGAATCGCGTTACGGCGTTTGCCTGAGTGCGGAAGAGTTTCTCGATCCGGACGGCGAGGGACAAAAACTGGAAACAGATTTTCTTGATTACCTTCGCGGTCTTTCATTTAAAGAGCGGCGGGCCTTTGACCTGGCCATGGGATATGCGTTCTCCAGAATTTCTGACTTAGGCGTCTCAGTGCCGTCCAATCTTCCGCACGTCCTTGTCAAAGCATCGGACGCTGCGCTCGGGCCGTTTTATAACGAACACAGGGATCGCCGCGGATTATTTTCGATCCCGATGGCGGGCCAGACCGAAAGTGGTTTGTGCCTCGACCGCAGCAGCCAGGCCGTCTTCGACGATGGCTGGTTCCAGCCGGCGTTGTTGCCACCGGTCGCCCGTTGGATGGGTAAACACGGCGGCATTCGTTTTCAGGCGGAAGGGGTTACGGCGATCACGCTCGATCTGACGACGCAGATGCCGGATTTGGCAGGACAACCTTTAGGAATCGAGATTTCATTGAACGGCATAAAACTTTGCGCGTTCACTCTCTACAAATACGGATGGCTCCAGGTTTCGATGAGCGTGCCTGAGGCTTTGAAATCAAAAGGCGAGTACGAGCTGGAGTTGAGAGCAAACCGCACGGCGCGTGAAGCACATAACGATCGTGAGTTGTCAGTGGCAGTCTGCAACATAGAGGTCAGAAGTCAGAAGTCAGAGGTCGGAGATCAGAGATCAGACCTCGAATCAACGATTAGATAGAGAACGAACGAGCTATGACTTCTGACTTCTGACCTCCGACTTCTGATCTCCGACTTCTGATCTCTGACTTCTGATCTCCGACCTCTGTCTTTCCATGATTCGAAATATTCTCATCGCAACTACTCAGGTCCCCTTCACCAAAGGTGGCGCCGAGTTACACGTTGAAGGTTTGCGCCAAGCCCTGGTGGAAAGCGGTTACCAGGCAGAAGTTGTCGCGCTCCCGTTCAAATGGTATCCACCGACAGAGATCATGCGTGGGGCGATGGCCTGGCGCATGCTCGATCTTTCGGCGGCGAACGGCCGGCCCGTCGATCTGGTAATCGGAATGAAGTTTCCTGCTTACCTGGTTGCGCATCCGACCAAAGTTTTGTGGATCCTGCATCAACACCGATCGGCGTACAACCTTTGGGGGACTGCCTTTGATGATTTATCGACCTACCCGGAAGGCGTCCGCATTCGCGAATGGATCAAATACTGCGATCAACGCTTCATCCCTGAAGCGCGGAAGGTTTTTGCGAACTCGCGAACTGTAGCGGCGAGACTAAAGCAATACAACGACATCGACAGTGAGGTCCTGTATCACCCGCCGCCACTTGCAGGTCGCCTGCAAAGCGGAGAGCCAGGCGATTACGTTTTCTATCCGAGCCGGCTCGAGCCGCAAAAGCGACAGGAACTGCTGATTGAGGCGATGCGCTTCGTGCGCACGCCGGTTAAGTTGGTTCTGGCCGGAGGGTCTGCCGATCCCGGACGTTACGTGTCACTCGTCAAACGAGCCAAAGTCGGTGACCGTGTCACCATGCGCAGCTTCGTCCCCGACGAAGAGTTGGTGCAGCTGTACGCCAACGCGCTGGCAGTCTGCTATCTGCCGTTTGATGAAGACTATGGCTATGTCACTCTGGAGGGAATGCTCTCAGCGAAACCTGTCGTGGTGACTAGCGACAGCGGCGGCGCGGCGGAATTGATTGAACACGATCGTGACGGTCTTATCGTTGCGCCCGATGCGAAAGCGATCGCTGCGGCCTTAGATCAACTTTATCAGGATCGAAATCTCGCGCGACGCATGGGTGAAAAGGGTCATGAGAAACTGACCGCCATGAAACTTTCCTGGGCGAATGTCGTGAAAAAGATTATTTCGGCAGCGGAGTGAAAATGTATCGCAGACTGTCCAGTCTGCGAATCTCTGGCCATTCTGAAGGTGAAGCAGACTGGACAGTCTGCTTTACACCTCACGGCGCCGGCTTCATGTTTCGATATTCGTCTGACTCAAGAAAAGCCATGCTGATCGTGCGATAGTCACCCCACGAATTCAGCCGGTCCCGCCAAAAGTTGAACCCCTTCAAATCAAAATCCGGAGCATCGTCGGGATTGCGGCGCAGGTAGCCGAAGAAATGCACCAGCACATAAGCGTTGTTGTATTCACTCGCGTAAAGCCCTCTATCCGCTATTACGTCCAGCAACGCTGCTTGCTGCGGATCGGTTTGGGCGCCGAGCCTTCTGACGAGTTCGTCGCGTTTGCCACCGCTCCAACTGGTTCCGGCATTCTTCAGGAGCGCATCAACCAGCTCAGCGTTTGATTTTCCTTCATAGAGACGCTTGAACTCCGGGGAGATGGTCCAATCTTTCAGCAACGCTACTCGATTTCTCTGAAGTTGCGTTTCCCAAAGTGAACTGCCGAAAGACAAGTTACTCCCAAGCACGGTCATCGCCGTCACGAATTCTTCGCGCCGCGGCATGCGACCATAACTGGCTTTGCAAAGCCGGTAGACAAAGAAGCTCGTGTCTTCGAAACCACCGATCATTGAATAAGGATCGCGATCGAGGCGTGAGGCTATGTCCAGACGCAAGGTCGGATAAGAACCTTCCGTCAATTGATCGCGAAGCTTGCGCGCATCATAAATCGTGATCGACTGACTACGATAAATCGCCGGAAAGTTCGCGTCGAAAAAGGCGGCGTTCGCCTTCACGTCTGACCGTTCGGCATCGCCGAGATAAACAAAGTCTACGTGGTAGTAGCGCAGTAATTCCGCAGCGTCGACGCTGCCGGCGTAGATTCGGCGCACATTACTTTCCCGCTCGCGAAATTCGTAACCGTGGCTCCAAAGCCAGGGGGTCGCGCTGCGCAGGACGCTCCGCCCGCTCAAACTCAACACCGGCGATTTAAGCGCCGGCGCGGTCAGGAACAGCGCGTGCGGCTCCGTGTGGTCGCGAACGAAATCCGCGACGGCCAACTCTTCGTCGGTAAACGCCCGCGCCGAAAGTATCGATTCACTGCGAAAAACAATCAGCGCGGTGGCAATCGAGAGAAAAGCAAGGCAGGCGGCCAGCAGCCTTTGCTTATGCACGGTCGCGAGTTTTACCAGCCAGGCAGCCACCAGAACACTATTGAAAGCATGCCAGTAGTAAAGCGGTTTCCCGTTGTCGAGGAGGTTGGGCGAAAAGAGGATCACAAAAGTGAAGATGAACAGGATCAGAAAGGCGAGGTAGAATTTGCGCCACTCTCGCGGCGCCGCCCACCAGGCCGGAATTGCCAGCAACAACGGCAGTCCGAAATTGCGCAGCAGATAAAGCGGAAAGAAAGGATCGTCATGACCAAGCCAACCGAAGAACGGTCTGACGATATGGCTGCCTCGGGCGTGTAAAGCAAGAGTTAAGAGCTGCGGCGCTGCCAGCAAAACTGCGGGCGCCCAAAAACCGACCCATTCGCGCCGCGGCCGCATCGCAAACAAGATGACGCTCACAATTCCGACCGCAATGTACGTGTGGGTGTGGAACAGCGGAAGGATACCGGCCAGCGTGCCGGCGATGATCATCAGCGTGAGGCTGCGCGGTTCATTTCGATTCGTTTCTGTCGCTTCGCGGGCATGCCAACGCTGCCAGACAATCGCGAAGCTGGTGAAAATTATCAGCCCGATTGAGAGTCCGAACAGGCTGGTTCGCTGCGGCACCAACATGTCGGCGACGATGTTGTTCCAATGGATGCCCCGCTCTGACAGCTTTGCGTAATTGTGAGGCAGCGTATTCCAAAATTCGGTCGTAGATTTGTCGCTGTGCCACCAATCGCGAAAGAAGTGAATAAAACCCAGGCCGCCGTTGAGTAAGAACAGCAACGTTGCGAGTGTTGCCGTTCTTGACGAGCGGGCAATGCGCAAGGCAAACGCATAGAAGAGTCCCGCAATGACTGCTCCCAACACCAGCGCCGTGAGGATCAGTGCTGAGCGCAGGCTCAAACCGCCGGCCATCAGAACCGCCGCGTGAAAATCCGGCATGAACGGATAGAGCAAACGCTGAGGCGGCATCAGCGGATAAGTCGGAGGAAAATTTTGGCCGTACCTGAAGGATGAAATTAGAGCGGCGTGGAAACTCAGGTCATTGCCGGCGCTACCCGAATAAATGCCGCCCTCGCCGCGCGGAAACACCTGGCCAGATAAGAGCCGCCAGTAAATTGGCGCCAGCACCAGCAGTACAACGATTAGACCTGTGTAAGCACGGCTGCGTTCGAACTGCGCTCGCAGATTGGACCAGTCGCGGCCGATCACGATCAGAATTGCGGCAACGATCCAGATTGCCAGCGTGGTCCATAAGACATTTCGCGACGATAATTGTCCCTGCCATCGGGCGACGCAGTAGACGCCGAGGGTTGCGATGATCCACCCGACGATTGCGCCCCAGAGGATTTGTTCTATTCCGTCCAGTAGCTGGCGCAAAGCGCGTCGCACCAGGCACACGCCCAGCAAAGTGCTTCCGCAAAGAAAAAGAATCGCCAGCATGAGGGTTCACAGAACGAACAAATATTTGTCTCTAACCAATCAAAGAGTTTACGTCAAGCAAGTTGACCTAGCGTGAACTTTTACTTGATTTCCTGACACGCGCGAAAGTCGCATCTTGTGTCAGAACCGCGAACGATAGTGAGCCGATCTGCTTTGCCTCAAAACTTTAGAGCCACGTTGCCAGTCGCGTGGCGGCGACATATTTGTAGAACAACGCCGCGCATTGGATTCCAGCTTCCGAGGAGCGACATACTCTGTCGCCCATAAATGGGCCAGAAACAACAAAGAATCGTTCGTTTCTGCAAATATTCCGTGCCTAACGGCACTTAAGACAGGTTTATTTCCACTTCAATTCTTCAAACGCTCTCAACCTCGTTCGGCCCTGACTTTGAGGCAAAGTCGAGGGGATCACATGATCCCGTCGCTATCGCTTCGGGTTCTGACACGGGCTTTTGTAGAACCACGCCGCGCAGCCTTCCTCACTGGCCTTCTTTTCTTCGGTGATACTCGATTGAATCCACGAAGGCGCGCGAAAGCGTGGCGGGATTGTGATTCCTTGATAAATCCTGAATCCAAAAATTGAACCCACTGAGATCGTGATCGGGTGGGTCGCCCGGACTGCGATGCAGATACGCAAAGTAATGCAGAAGCACCAACGACCTCACATTCTCTTTTTCCGCGAACTGCGAATCTTTAACGATCTTGAGAAGGATGCCGGCGCGCGTCGCGCGTTGACTGGAGAGATCCGAGATCAAGTTTGATTGTTCCTGCGCATCCATCCCGATGCCGGCATTTGCGAGCAAGCGATCCACGTATTGCGTGTCATCGAGACCATGAAATGATTTGGCGAAAGCCTGGCGCCGCACCCAGCTTTCCATGAAATGTTGCAGGTTGCTCTGAAATGTCTGCGACTGATCTTCGGACTCGAGCACGACTCCACGCCCCAGAGTCTCGGCGTCGTTAATGAACTCCTGGTATCGAGGCAAGACTCCGTACGTGGCCAGGTAAAGGCGATACAGCGTCTGACTTCTGTCCGGGCCGCCCACGAGAAGATTGATTGGGTCTTCATGAATCATCACTGACAATTCATGATGTGACAGCTTAAACGGCAAGGGTGCTTCGGCTTTTGCCTCCGGCTCGGTTCTTACCACCGCATAGAGATCGTCTCCCGAGCCGTAACGGTTAATGAAACGTAGCCGGCCGCTTGATACTCCCACAGAGAGAAATGCTTCATAGATCGCGCGGCGATCAGGCTCGATCAAGGAAGTATGAATCACCAGATAAGACGTCGGGACCTTTTCCATCGCGTCGAGAAGTTTTGACGAAATAGGTGTGGCCCGCGCCAGGCTGTCAATTTCCCACGCGTGCGGAGGAACGAAGGTCGAGATGGCATTGATTAGCGGCTTTTGGTGATCCGCAGAACGCAGCATGTAAAGATGGGGAAGCAGGCCTCCGCCGGTAGGCAGCTCAACGAGGCCTCCCTTCATCGGGGTCTGCTTGAGACGCAGGGTGATCTCGTCGGGATAGGCCGGACCGCGCTCAATGCGCATGGGTGCGGCGCGCATCTCAAAGAGCAGCGCCAGCGCGATGAATGAAACGACTGCAACCGGTCGCCATTGTTTGCGACCTGGCGAAATCACGAACTGCGCGAATTTCACCGCACCGACGCCTGCGAGCACCGCCAAACCCAAATCCGCAACCATCGCCGCGCGCGAAGGCTCGCGCATCCCGCGAAACAGAAAGACCGAGTCGTACAGAATTCGAAACAGCCAGGAGTTTGTTCCCAGAGACATCAGAAAACCGGTGACAGTCCAAATCGTCCCCAGCCAAACCGCATCACCGCGTTGCGACTCGCGGATGTGTTCGATTAAGTTCTTCGCGCCCGTCGCTCGCCGCAACAGCGGAGGATAGGTCAGCGCGAAACGCACGAGAATGGCGGCAAACAGGATCAGCCACAACCGATCGATGTTGGGCCCGGTGAGAAATCGCAGCAGTAACGGATTCGTTCTCCACTCGACGGACAAGGTACCCACAAGTGCGGCGATGACTGCCAGCCAGATCAAAACTCCACTCATTACCCAGACCACTCTTCGCCAAACGCTCTCGCCACGAAGCAGTGCCCGAAGATGTTGAGTGACGTTGGTGGCGCCGGTTGTTCGTCTTAACCACTCCGGGTAGGCCAGCGCAAATCGCAATGCGATGGCCAGGACAAAAACGATTAGTGACCTGGTCAGCGTAGGCCCGGCAAAAAATCTGCCCAGGAACGGATGCGACGCGACTCCGGCCCAGCCGAGCGACAAGACAGCGAAGATCAAAGCCGTGAGCGCAGGCGCATCAAGCGCGATAGTCCATTTCACCGGCGGCTTGTAATTCAAATCTGATGCTGCTGCCGAAGATTGACGCAGGCCGCCGGGAAGCAGCAACGCTGCGAGAGCGAGCAGAGGGGGCAGCAATCCAGTGAACAGCCTGGGCCCATTCCCCGGAACGTTGTCGCCGAAACCACGCCAAAGGTAGTTCCGGTATTCAACTGTCAGCCAACGCATTGCTGAGGGTGAGTTGCGCGCAATCACGTCCCACTCCCAGGTAAAGTGGTAGGCCTTGCTTACCTGGTAATAGGGCAGCATGAACGGCAGAAGCACCAGGAGCGACGCGCCGGCGGCAACTGCGCCGCGGGTCCAGAACTTCCGATCACGCAACATTCCGTAACGAACGCTGAGAAATATCAGCGAGAAGGCCAGCGGAGCCAGCGACAAGATGAACCACGACAAACACGAAAGTCCGTTCATGGTGAAAGCAATGCCAAGCCACGCGGCACGCTTTCGACTTCTTTCACGCGCAAACAAAACGAGCGCTTCAAGCGTGAGCGGCATCCAGCCGGTAAAGACGTAATGCAACTGTGAAAGCAGATGAAAACGGTAAGGAATAAATGCGAAGACCAGGCCGGCAAACCAGGCGGCCCAGTTCGAAGCCGTCAGCGTTCGCGTCAGGCGAAAGGCGCCGTAACCGCAGAAGGCGAAGCCCAAAAACGTGGCCACGCTGTTCACAGTCAGCGGTTGGAACCCAAGAGCGAAGAGCGGAAAGAAAAGCAGCGAGATGCCATAGTCGTTTTCACTGAAGGCCAGCGTCTGGTGCAATGGATAAAAAATGTTTGCGTCGAAAAGATGAAGCGGCGCGGTGAATGTCTGGTGATAATCCCACCAGATGATCCAGGAGACCAGGGACGGGTCGCCCTGGTCGGCGCAGGCGTCTCGCAGCCGGGTGATCCAGGGCCAGGTCATAACGGCGGTTAGTCCGATGAAGCCGGCGAAGTTAAGCGCTTCGCGCACGAACTTGAGGCTGGCAAGGCGTTGATTTATCCTCGCCAACGTATTCTTTCGGCCTGGTCTATCCGCTTGGCTGTCAGTTTCAGTGAACGCAGACGTTATCATGGGGCGGGTTATCTTTGTCGTCTCAGCCTGAGCTGAGGCTCGCATTGTGTTAGCCGGTACGACCTGCTGTCAAATCTTGCCGGCGAGAACTAAATGAATGAATCAACCAAGCCGCGAAGCGGTGGGCAGAGTTAAGCCCAGGGCGAGGCTTTGTGAGCCCTGGGTACGGTTTGGTAATCGTGAGTGAGCCTGCGAAGCTGGCGACAGACTGCTCGGGGTTCCTGGCTTCCAGCACCTAATTGATTGTTTGAATACCGGGTCGAAATGATCGAATGGTTCTCTGTCGCCGCTTCGCGGCTGGCTGAATGAATAGACACGGACCCAAGGCTCACCGAGCCTCGCCTTGGGCTTAGCTCTATTGCTGCTTCGCAGCTCTTAAGGCTTGTCGGACATCAACTGACTCATGCTTAATGGGAAAAAAGTTATCGTCGTGATGCCCGCCTTTAATGCAGAGCTGACCCTGGAAAAAACTTACCGAGAAATCCCGTTCGAGCTTGTCGATGAAGTGCTGCTGGTCGATGATGGCAGCGCCGATAACACTCTGGCGGTATCACAGGCACTTGGGCTCACAAGCTTTCTTCACGAGAAGAATATGGGTTACGGAAAGAACCAGAAGACTTGTTATCGTGAAGCTCTGGCGCGAGACGCGGACATTGTGGTGATGGTCCATCCCGATTATCAGTATTCGCCAAAACTGGTTACGCCCCTGGTGGCGATGATCGCTTTCGGCGAGTACGACGTGGTCATAGCCTCGCGGATTTTGGGGAACGGGGCTTTGGAAGGCGGCATGCCATTGTACAAATACGTGTCCAATCGCTTTCTTACCGCGTTTCAAAATCTGCTCATCGGCCAAAAACTATCCGAATACCATACCGGCTACCGCGCATTCTCGCGCGAGGTTTTGGAATCGTTGCCATTGGAAGAGAACACGAATGATTTTCTGTTCGACAACGAAATGCTGGCACAAGTTGTCTATTTCAAGTTCAAGATCGGTGAAATCTCGTGTCCAACCCGATACTTCGAGGAAGCGTCATCGATAAATTTCGCGCGCAGCGTCAAGTATGGAGTAGGAGTTCTCATCACGTCCTTGAAGTTTCGTCTGCAGCGAATGCATTTTGGCTCGTTTCGCATTTTTGCTCGGGATGGAAGAAAGCTGGCAAACGCTGCTGCTGACCAGACGAGGTTTGCTCCGATCAACGATGCCATGACGGCCTCGCGCGGCGACTAAACTGAATGAATATCGCGGTCCTGATTCCCTGTTACAACGAAGAGAAAACTGTTGCCGACGTCGTCAACGCTTTTCGCGCCGAGCTGCCTGAGGCTCAAATTTTTGTCTTCGATAATAAGTCGACTGATCGCACCGTCGAATGCGCGATGACGGCGGGCGCAACTGTAGTTTCTGAGCCGCGTCAGGGCAAAGGCTTTGTCGTGCAATCGATGTTCCGGCGGATTGATGCGGACGTGTATGTCATGGTTGACGGTGACGGCACCTATCCGGCAGCTGAGGTTCGTCGCCTGATTGATCCAATTTTGAAAGATGAGGCCGACATGGTGGTCGGCTCGCGTCTGCAGGCGGATACCGCCAGCGAGTTCAGATCGATTAACCGCTGGGCCAACCGTTTGGTGCTAACCATCCTAAACTCGATGTTTCGCGTCAGGCTGACGGACATCCTCTCGGGCTATCGCGCCTTCAATCGAAAGTTCGTCAAGACGATTCCCGTATTCGGCGGCGGGTTCGAGATCGAAACCGAGTTGACCATTAAGGCTGTGGCCCGCGGATTCCGGATCGTTGAGATTCCCACCCGGCTCACGGCGCGGCCCGAGGGAAGTCATTCAAAGATTAGACTGTTCCGCGACGGCTTTCTGATCCTCAACACGATCCTGGCGCTGTTCCGCGATTACAAGCCGCTCACTTTTTTTGGCACGACTGGCCTGGTACTGATTTTCATTTCGCTGGTTCCGGCCGCGGCGGTCATCATGGAATTCGCCAGAAGTCGCGCGATGGCGAGGCCGATACTGGCGGTGCTGGCAGTCGGAATTTTTCTCTGCGGCTTGCTGTCATTTGCCGTCGGGCTCGTGCTGCATTCGATCGCGCGGCGTTCCCAGGAGCTCGATTATCAAATCCAGGTGCTGGGCGATGAACTGCGCTCCCAACACTCGCGGCAAGGATCATGATCAGCAGCTCAAGATTCGCGCAGGCTCTCAGTCCAGATCATTTCCGCGCGCACCTCGATCCGGGTTCGATCGTTTTCTTCCCTTACGTTCTGGCAATCGTCTGGCAGTACTTTTGTGTGATTCAGAGCAAGCCACTGGCGTGGACGGTTGCGGTGATTGTTTCTCTGGTCGTCTGGTACGCCTTCGTCGCATTCAAAGAAGCCTCGCCTGAAAAGCTAACGTGGCAATTCTGGCCAATCGTAGGGCTGCCGCTGCTGTTCGCTTTTCTGCTGCGGGTCGCATTTCCCGACATTTCCTTCGATGTTTTGAACTACCACATCTTTCACAGCGAGCGCGCCCTGCGCGGTTCACTCTTCATTCCCGGCGATTTTTTCCCAACTCCGGCGCCGTTCAATCCCACGCCAGACATCTTGACGGGATTGTATCGTTACCTGCTTGGTTACCGGCTCGGAACCATAGCCAACTATTTCGCTTTGATTTGGACCGGCGCGATTCTTAACCGCCTGCTTCGCGATTACGCGCGTTCGCCCTGGCTCAGAAGTTTAAGCGTGCTCTTCGTTCTGTGCACCGAACAGATCCTTTTTCAGATCAATAACTACATGGTGGATCTGTTGGCGCTGCCGTTATTGCTGGAGGCGATGATTCTGGCAATCCCGCGTGGCAACGGTAAGGCGGATTCAAAACGAACGGCCATGCTGGCAATGTGGCTTGGGGTCGCCACGGCATTCAAACTGGCCAACCTGATCATCGCGGTGCCGATCGTTCTGATCTATGTCTTTAACTTACTTGCGCGCGATGATTCACGCGGACGGCGGATTCTGGCTACTTTGAAGTCAGCGCCGATCTCAGCGCTCCTCTTTATCGCACCGTTCCTGCCCTTCATGATTGTCATTTACAGGTTGACGGGCAACCCGGTCTTTCCGCTTTACAACGGCGTGTTCAAATCGCCTTACTGGCCAAAGGGCGCCGTGTTCGATCCGCGCTGGGGACCATGGGGCATTTACGAAACCGTCGTCTGGCCGGTGTTGATGTATTTTAAGCCGGATCGCCTTTGTGAATTCCCTTTCTATTCCGGCCGGCTTTCAATCGGTTACATTCTGGCGGCTGTTTGCCTCTTGATTGCGCGCGGCGATCGAAATATTCGCGCGCTGGCCTTCACCACCTTGTTGGGATCAATTCTGTGGAGCGCAACCAGCGGCTACATTCGTTACGCGCTATTTCTTGAACTCACCAGCGGCATTCTTTTGATTTGGCTCATACACTACTCATGGAAGAAGTCTGCGCAGTTTTCGAACCGGGCCGGACTTATCGTTCCCGCCGCTTTATGTTTACTCCTGCTGGCACACAGTTACTTCGCCTTGCGTTACGCAAATCACTGGGAGTGGAGCACGCGAACTACCGTCTTCCGCAGGAGTGGCAAAGCCTTTCTGCACGAATCACAAAATTTTCTGCGCGACCGATCGCTTCAATCCTACATGGCAAAAGACGATTTGGCGCTCTTTGACAATGTTGATGTCTGGGTTGAGACGACTTACAAAACTACTGCGCTTGAAGCTCTATTAAGACCGGACATTCCCGTCATCGGTGTTCGCAATCCGAACTTTTTCGACACCAACGTTGCCAGGGAGAAATTCTCGCACGTTCTGGAAGAGGCGAGGAACAAACGCATGTTCACGCTGACAAATCGCGAAGGCCACGAAGAAGCACGACTCGCGCTGGCCGCGCGCGGCCTGTCGATGGGAAAGACCCAGGCTTTGACGATCCACTATTTTTCGGACTCGCTCGCTTTCGACGCGCTTTTGGTGGAAGTCTTACCAAGCTGGCAGAATAACTCCGCACAGACTCAGGCAGAGAAAGGCTTGCCGCTTCCCGACATGGCTTTCAAAGCCAGGTTGTCTGTAGCTAACATGCCGGAGGTGATGCGCGCCGGACAGAAGTATTCAATTCGCGTGACGCTCCGAAACGAAAGCAATGTAGCCTGGCCGGGTCGACAGCCAACCTGGCAATTTCAGTTAACGGTTGGCAATCGCTGGCTGACTGAGACGAATGCAAAGGTCAGCGACGTTGACGGGCGCGCGGCGCTGTTCCAGGATCTGGCGCCGGGTGAGTCTGTAGAAATTCCCCTGACCGTAACCGCACCGAATGCAGCCGGGACCTACATTCTGCAATTTGACGCCATTCAGGAAGGCGTCGCGTGGTTTGGGGATCGGGGCTCTGAAGTCTTAACTTTAAAGGTGAAGGTCGAATAGGAATTTGATTCGTCAAGGTAGTGGCTGTCAGAAAAAAGGTAGTGGTACATTTTCGGAAACAACGGTTCAGAGTTCAGCCTTTAGGCTGTCTTTTTTACGAGGACAAGCTAAAGCCTGAACTCTAAACCGTCCCACGAAGGAGACATTTACTAATGCGATTCAAGTCATTGATCTGGATTCTGGCGGTGTTGATGATTTTGTTTGCTTTGGCCTGCGCCGAAAAAACGCCGGGCCCGGTCGTCCAAACTCAACCTCCGAAAGATCAACCACCCAGCGAACCTTCGGCGCTGCCAACTAACGGATTCAAGGCAGAGATCACTCTGATCGAGCCACCGGCTAAACTGCGTAGCGGACAAAAAGAAACCGTGCGAGTCAAAATTCGCAACGCCAGTGATGTGATGTGGTGGTCGCGCGGCGCTCCGACTAACACGCGCCCGGATAACAAGTTCTACCTGGCCGCCGGCAATCGTTGGCTAAAGTCCGACGGGAGTCTGCTTACTAATATGGATGGCCGGTACGGGATCGGTAAAGACTTGAAGCCCGGCGAGGATGTCGAGGTGCTTTTGGTAATTACTGCTCCCAACGATCCCGGCGAATACACTCTCGAAGTTGATCTCATACAGGAACAGGTTTCGTGGTTCAGTGAAAAGGGGTCACCAACCGCAAAGGCCAAGATCACGGTGGTGAAATGAGATGCTGAGAGGCTCTTGCGGGCTTTGCCGCCGCACATGGCGGTAAGCCTCTGGCTTACCGGCGCATCGAAAAATAATTTTGGAGGCTACGCCTCCAGTTCCCTGAATCAGGCAGAGGCGGAGCCTCAGGAAAGTTTTTGACGTCCATCCGGTAAGCCAAAGGCTTACCGCAGTGTGCGGCGGCAAAGCCGCAACGAAGATTGCACACATTGTCCACTGCCCTATGAGGCTCGCTTATTTCACGCCGCTCAATCCACAATTGTGTGGCATCTCGGATTACAACGAAGAGTTGCTGCCTTATCTCGCCGCGCATGCCGATATTGATCTTTTTCTCGATGGTTTCAAACCGAGCAAAGATGATCTGCCGGTGGGCAGGATCTTCGATTATCAGAAAAATCCGGCGGCGCTCGAGCTTCTTAAAAACTATGACGCGGCAATCTATCACGTAGGCAACGATTACCGCTTTCATTTCGGCACCTGCACCGTACTGCGCCGGCATCCGGGAATCGTGGTCTTCCATGATTACGTGCTTGAAGACACTTTTCTCGGGCATACCCGCGAGGTGCGGGACATGCGTCCGTATCTGGATGAACTCGAAGCCTGCCATGGGCCGGCCGAGCGCGCCCGGGCGGAAGAGTTCATGCGCCGCGGCGCCGCGCCTCCGCAGGAAGATTTTCCGCTCGACTTTCCTCTTAACAAGCGAGTCGCGCGATCGGCTGAAGGAATCATCGCCCATTCTGAGTGGTGCCGGACGCGTCTGGAGCAAATCGCGCCGGGCGTGCCCACCACGCGCATCAGCATGCCGGTGAAATCGATCAATCCTGCTCTGCGCCGCGCATGGATGCGGAAAGATGGTTTGCAACGCCCGCTTTCAATCGCCAGTTTCGGCCTGATCACACCGGACAAAGGGATCGATCAAACCCTCGAGGCATTGTCCGCGCTAAAAGAAGAATTCGATTTTCACTTCACGTTCGTGGGTTCCGAGAATTCGTACTGGGACGTGCGCCAACTTATCATCCGGCGCGGCCTGAGCGAGCGGGTAACGATCACAGGTCATGTCTCTCTGGAAGAGTTTGAGCGCCACATTGCCGGCACGGACATCGCGATCAATCTGCGCGGTCACACGGTAGGCGAAACTTCCGCCAGTCTTTGCCGGATCATGGGAATCGGAGTGCCGGCCGTCGTCTCAGACATCGGTTGGTTTTCGGAAATTCCTGACGGCTGTGTGATCAAAGTAACGCCGGCCAATAATTTTTCTGACCTGCAGCCGAAGTTAAGAGAACTGATCGCAGACGCTGCGCTTCGCAGACGCACTGGCGATCGGGCTCGAGATTTTATTTTGAGTGAACATAACATCTGGCGAACAGCCGAACGCTACATCGATTTCACGCGCAGAGTGATTGATGACCGTAAGAACCGTTCGCGCACCTTTTCATCGAACGTTCCTGAATCGGGCGCCTATGAGAGCGCATCGAAAAACACAGTTGTGAGATCCGCACCCGAACGTGAATTGAGAGTCGCCTACTTCAGCCCGCTCAATCCACAGCATTCGGGCATTGCCGACTACAGCGAAGAGCTGTTGATGCATCTGCGCGCGTTTTTGGACATCGATCTGTTTGTCGATGGTTTCACTCCAACAAACCGAGAAGTGTTGGAAACTTTCCAGGTGGTTGATTACCAAAACAACCCGTCAGCCCTGGAGACTCTGGCGAATTACGACGCAGTGCTCTATCACATGGGCAATGACTACCGGTACCACTCGGGGATTTACGCGGCGATGCGACGTCACCCGGGGATCGTGGTGCTGCACGATTTTGCTCTGCAGGATTTTTTTCTCGGAATCGCGCGGCACCAGGGCCGGATGAACATCTACTTCGACGAGATCGAAGGCGGTCACGGTCGCAGCGAACGACTGCGGGCCGAAGAGCACTTCAAACGCGGCGCCGCGCCGTTTCACGAGAGCGCGCCGCTCGAGTTTCCGTTGAATGCTCGCCTGGCTCGATCTGCTGAAGGCGTCATCGTGCACTCTGAATGGGCCCGCGGACGCCTGGCCGCAGTGGCGCCGGAAATTCCCATCGCCTGTATCAAACATCACATAACTCAACGCGCGGCAGAAACTCCACCAGTCGTGAAGGACCGTCAGAATGGGACAGTGAACATTGCCTCGTTCGGCCTGGTCACTCCCGACAAAGCGATCGAGCGCATCCTGCGGGCGCTCGCGGCCCTGCGCGATCAATTGGATTTCCAATACACGTTGGTTGGATCCGCGCAGAACTTTCCGGAGCTGCCGCAATTGATTCGCCGGTTTGGGTTACAGCGAAACGTAACGCTTAGTGGCTATGTTTCGCTGGAAGAGTTTCAGCAGCGAATCATGGAAACAGACATCGCAATCAATCTGCGAGAGCGTCCGGTCGGCGCCACCTCGGGCAGTCTCTGCCGTTTGATGGCGGCCGCGGTGCCGACGATCGTTTCAAACGTCGGCGCCTTTTCGGAATTACCGGACGACGCGGTGATCAAAATCGATCACGATCAATTCGGCGATGCGTTACTCCAGGCTTATCTCAGCAAACTGATAAAAGACCCCGCGCTGCGAACGCGAATCGGCGGTAACGCGCGCGCCTACGTTTTGCGAGAGCACAACATCGAAACCAGCGCCGCGAAATACGCCGGCTTTATCAGAGAAATCGTCGCCCGCCGCGCCCGCACGAATTTTGTGAAAACTATTTCTGATGAAATATCGGCTCTGGGCATTCGTTCACATGACGAAGCGCTGCTGCGTGACGTCGCCACTGAGATTGCTACGCTTGCGCCGGCAGCCGAATTCGCAAATGTTCGCTCGCATTTTCCCGTGACCGCGGGCAATGGCAACGGTCAGCGTCCGACTGCGGATAACGGACAACCCCCGGAACCTGCTGCGGACTTGGAAATCAAAAGCCCGGAAGAGTCAGCTCCGCGCGAGATTGCCCAAACTACCGGCCGCATGCCCAGAATCGAAGGCATCGACTACAAACAGGGCGCGCGCGACTACGCCAAGGCGCTTAGCCCTGAATTAAATTACTACCTGCGGACTAAACCGTTCGCCAATCTTCACAAGCCCATCAAATTCTCGGGCGACGGCATGGACCCTGAGACGGCGCGTCATTTTTATGACTTCGCGAATATGTGTGTGGCGCTGGCCTTGCGCGCGGACGCGAAAATCCTGGATGTTGGTTGCGGTCCGGGTTGGGTGACGGAATACTTTGCGCGCCTCGGTTACGAAATGACCGGCATCGACATCAGCGAGGGTCTAATCCAGGTGGCCCACGAACGGCTTGAGGGTTTGCCCTGTCAGGTCGATCACGAAACGCCTGTGCGCTGCCGCTTTATCACTCACGACATCGAGGCCGCGCCTCTAAACGAAAAATTTGACGCGATCATTTGTTACGACGCGCTGCATCACTTCGCTGATGAAAAGAGCGTCTTCCGTAATCTGGCGGCGATGCTCGAAATTGGCGGCTTGATGTTCATAGTCGAAGGCCACAAGCCGCCCTCAGGCTCGCCGACTGAAATTGAGCTGCGGGGCTTTATGGAGAAGTACAACACTCTCGAATCGCCGTTCAGCAGCGACTACTTGCGCGCGCTCATCGACTGGAGCGGTTTTACGATCGTTTCAGATTATGTAAGCGTCAACGGACTTTTTGAGAGAAAGATACTGACGAACAATCAAGGGGATTTGAGTCTGCCACTAGGTTCGCTCGACACCGACTATCATTACTTCACTTGTATGAAGGTCACCGACCGCGGGCCGGGCAGCAGCGTTCCCGACAGTCGAAATCCCGGGACCTTGCGCGCGCGAATCCTGGCGCGAACGTCTCCTCCGAAAACCGTAACCGCGGGCACAAAGTTCAAAATGCCAATCACCTTTATCAATACCGGGGATACGGTTTGGCTGACGGGTCAGTCGGTGCGAAATGGCCTGGTCATGCCGGGCGTGAAGATTACGGACGAGACGGAAACGCTCGCCTGGGAAAATCATGGTCCGCTTCTGCCGCGAGCGGTCGCGCCGGGGCGGAGTCTGACCATGGATCTTGTGATCGACGCGCCGATCCGGCCGGGAACTTATTCGGTGAAGATCGACCTCGTCGATCAGAATGTATGTTGGTTCGAAGAGAAGGGCTCAGAGCCGTTGGTGTTTGCGATCAAAGTGTCAGGAAATGCACCGCGGGCTGTCCAGCCTGCGGCGCTCTGAGTTCTGAATCGCGTGAAGAAATGCGCAGACTAGAAAGTTGCGAGTCTGCGATGTACCGCAGGCTGTCCAGCCTGCGGCGCTCTGAGTTCTGAATCCTGATAGAGGAATGCGCAGACTGGACAGTCTGCGCTACAACAAGCATGACTCGTGACGAAATTATTTCTGAGATTGCTCGGCTCGAGCCGTGGTTTCACTGCATCGACCTTGGCGATGGCTTGCTGACTAAATCGAAGAGCGCCATCGGCGAGCCCACCGAGCACCCGCGTCCCACCTGGGAAAAAGTAAGAGTGTGCCTGCCGGATGATCTCTCTGGTCAAAGCGTGCTTGATGTTGGCTGTAACGCGGGCTTTTATTGCATCGAGATGAAGCGGCGCGGTGCGACGCGGGTCCTGGGAATAGATTCACAACGCGAACTCATTCGCCAGGCGAATTTTGTGCGCGGAGTTCTTGAGCTCGATATCGATTACCGGCGCATGTCGGTTTACGATCTCGATCCGCGCGAGCTCGGGCAGTTCGATATTACGCTGGCGCTGGGTTTGATTTACCATTGCAAACATCTGGTGATGGCGCTGGAAAAACTTTTTTTGGTGACGCGCAAGCTTTTGGTTCTCGAAACCGCGATCTATCCGCCTGACAAAGTGCCGCCACCGTTTGTCTATCCGGTAGGTGGAACTGAACCCACGCTTCATCCAATCGCTTACATCGAGAATCAACCCGACGCGAAGGAAGCTGTCTTCAACTGGTTTCTGCCGAGCACTTCCGCCTTATCTGCCCTGCTAAAGAACATAGGATTCGACAAGGTCGAGGTGCTTCCGTTCGTCGACACTGATCGTGCGGTGATTGCCTGTCACAAGCGCGAGCCCTATCCCGACAGCCGCGCGATAAGTTATTTAGGATCGAAATTGTCTTTGGTGAGCGGCGCATCGAGTTGTCACGCCGGCGAAGTCCTGCACTTCAGTATACGCGCGGAAAATACCGGCAACGCGCGCTGGCTGCGCGGCAGCGAAAGCGGTCGTGAAAAAGGCGACGTGCATCTGGTGGCCCACCTGCTCGATCAGAACGAGACGCCTATTGCGTGGTATCACGCCGGCGCTTTTCTGCCGCATGACATTGCGCCCGGAGAATCCGTAGAACTCGAGATCGCTTTGAATGCGCCGGCTACCGCCGGCAACTTTCTGCTGCAATTCGACATGGTGTCAGAGCATCTGGCGTGGTTTGAGGATTTAGGTTCTGAAGTGTTGAAGCAGACGTTAACCGTTGAGTAGGTGTGTGTCTGTCGTTGAGACTTGCCACGTTTCGTAGTGCCTAATTTGCTTTTCTCTGTGCCTCAGTGAATTCTCTCTGCCTCTGTGGTGAACTCTTCCTCAGCCATTTCACCAACAGAGACCCTGAGCAAACAGCAACTTAGAAAACTACTCACGTTATGTGATTGCTTGACGGAGTCGGCGAAGCCTTTTTCCGCCCAAACCAGATTGCGAGACTTGCCATTAAGAAGAACGGCACAAAAATCAGCGCCTTGATTCTAAAAACTTGCGCCTCCGACCAATAAAGCCAGGTTAGATAAAGGAAAAAGGTGGAGACCGAAAGATAAAAGACGGGCACTGACGGCACGAAGCACAGAAAAGGAATTAACCAGACGTAATACCAGGGAAAATGCGGCGTCACCAAAACGGTGAAAGTTGCAGCCAGCACCAGGGCATTCGCAATATAGTTTTCATCTCCGGGTTTTTGCTTTCGCAGCATCCAAACAGCAAGACCTCCCAGAATTAAAATAACAAAGCCGACAAAAGCGGCAGTCGGAACGTGAGAACCCCAGGGCAGCCTACGGATCGCGCTGAGAAGGAAAAACTGCTCGCCGCTTTCAATGCCTCTCTCCGGCGCATGGCCCAGCAGAAAGACGAGCGCGCCTCGCGGACCTACACTTAGATACGGAACGTAGCCAAGTATGATCGTAATCGCAACAGCCAGCGGCATCTTCAAATTCCAACGCTTATAAAGTCCCGGGAGCAGGACGATCGGAAAAACCTTGCCGAGAGTGGCGCAGCCCAGTGCGACACCCGTGGCGATCTCTGCATTCTTTCGGTAGGCAAGCAGAGCCAGCGCCATGAAGGCGATCGCGATTGGATCGACGTGACCGCTCCCGGCAAATTCCCAAATAACCAGAGGGTGCCACGCATAAATGAGGATTCGTTGCCGGGGCAGTCCGCAGGAAGTGAGCAGTTGCACGATGGCCCAAATTGCGATGGCTTCGAATCCAATCATGGTCGCTTTCATCCACGTGATTGATTCACTGACACGCGTCGTCAGCAGGAAAACTGCCTCTGCCATCGGCGGATAAATCGTGTGCGCATAATCGCGACGATTGATCTTCGGGTAGATCTCTTCGTCTCGCAGACTTTGCAGATGCTCATCCGCGGGGATGTAACGATAAGGATTGATGCCTGCTGCCTGAACTCGGCCATCCCAAACATAGCGATAGATATCGTCAGAGAGATACGGAGGAGCGAAAAGGATGCTGAGGCGGAAGAGGACCGCGAAGACCAGCACCAACAGCAGGGTGAAACGCGTACCACGGTTGCGAACGATCAGCCAGGCCGCAATCAAATAGAGCACGGATTGAAAGAGCGCCAGCTTGATGAACCAGGCGATATCGGTGACTCCGCTGGCATGCTGTCCGATTCGGAAGAGTACCAGGAGGGTGAGGCCAATGCCGGCAAGCAGGATGTTGTTGACGATTAGTGACTTACGCTCTCGTGTCGGGTTCATGTTTTGGTGTGCGCCGCCACTGCTTCCGGTATGAATCGATCGCGACCATCTTCGGTCATTAGGTATGAAAGATACTAGCCGATTCACGGCAAAGACGTCCGTGTTTTTATAGACGCGTCTTGTTTCAGGAAAGTCCGAAAGTATTTTGGGTCCGTGACGAGGTCATCGACAACGCGCGGTTCCAGCAGGTCACGGCGCCACCAGTGATTACCCGCAGCGACGGTTTCATACCGGAAGGCTTCCGGCCGCGACGCCAAATAAATACACCGAAACGAGGAAAGTGGCGTATTTGTCGTGAGATGAAAGACCGCCAAGCCAGGAGTCGAATCCAATCCAATCATGCAGACTGATTTCGGTTAAGTGAAAGGATTTGATTTTGTCGACGAGAGTTGCGCGACCTGCGAATCCACCGAGCGAGCTGGCCTGTTCCCAGGTTGCGTCGCTCACGCCCGCCTGGTAAGCAAAAAGAAAAAGGGTCTTGATTAACGATTGCTGGTCGCCAAAGGAAAGATCTGCGTACCACGTTTCGAATCCGTCGACATCGATTCGCTCTCGAATCAATTGATTCATCTTAATCAGATCTCTCACTGACACACATCCTCCGTAGGCCGCATAATGTTTGAGTTCAGGTGGCGCGAATTCAATCAAGCATCGTCGGATTAATCAAGTTGCGAAACACGCTCCCGTCGCCGGCGTCCAACGATTTGGTCGCTTCCACGCGCTAGAACAGCAGTATTTGAATGTCCCCACGCTGCAAATTACTCGGTTGCGGTTCCTCGATGTAGTGCACGTTAGGTGCAGTTGCCATAAAAATTCTTTTCACATCTGGAAGCTTTTCTTTGCCTCGCGACGTATATATCACCCACGCTTCGTCGGGTTTGAAACGTCTAATCGCTTCCGTGAGATAAGTGGAAGTAGCCGACGATTTGAACCCGGCGGAGAGTAAGGCGTCGGCCAGAGCAGAAGCTGTCGCCTGCTGCTCAGGCTTGTGGAACACGAGGACTGAATAAGTTGAGTTCTGCTCAAAGACTTGTCTCCTGGTTTCGCGCTCCGAAGCCACTTCGGGTGAAATCTTCGAAGACGGTGTCACGCGTTTCAGATCGGAGATATCCTGCGCCAGTTCGTCAACCTTGAAGCGAAGCTTCTCGACCCTTCCGTTCAAGTCGGCTGCTTTTGCACCCGAGTCCTGGTCTTCTTTTGATCTTTGGAATCTTTGTATTTCCTCGTTCTTGGGTGTGATTATCAAAATGTTCACAACACTCCACACGACACCAGATGTAATCAGAATGGTCGAAACGATTATGCCGAGGATAGTAAAGATGGGATGGTCTTCTAATATGTCTTTTATTCTATTTGTTGTTGCCATACCTGGCCTTCCTTTGTTGGCGGTCGAACGTTTGACGCCTGGCCCTCAGCAGCGGCGACTCAGGTGCGTCGGGGATCCGGGGCCGGCTTCTGCTGCGGGTTTCTCGGGCTGTACCAACGGCGCAGCCACGTGCTTAGCCCATCGAGCCCGGGGAAGAGCACACGCTCCGTGATGTTGGACGAGTCCAGCTTGTCTCTCACCTCCCACTTCAAAGTCTTCGGAATCACGATCTTTTTGCTGAGCTTGGGTGAATCAGCGGCCGCCGAGCGCAGCCACTCGTCGATTCTTTCGTGGGGATTGTTCATGAAAGAGAAGAGGCCGTTCTGGCTCACGATCCGAAGGTCAAGCGCCGGAGGTTCAAAGAAGAAAGCAAACAGTTCACCGCGGCCCTTCAAGGTCTCAACATCCTGTATGCGCGGGAATTTGCTTTCCAGCATCTCGACGCTAAAAGCCTTGGTCTGCTCCATTTCCAGAAGCTCCTGGAGTTCCGCAGGCAGCCACTTCTGGGCCTCGATGAAATCCACGCACCAGACCACACCGTCGGAATCCATCTGACTCAAGTCGTTCGTGGCAAAATGCAGCGCCACGAATGGCGAGAACGTCCAGTCCAAAAGTCGCGTCGGCAATCCATGGTGTTGGGCGATGGCAAGCCACTTCCACTCGGAAGTCTCTGGTGGGACCTCGGAATAGGCATACTTGCGAAAGCTCCTGAAGAGAGCGCGCTCGATCATCCTTACCTTGTCGGGAGTGTGATTAAGGCGGTCCAGACTGGTGAGGAGGGGATAGTCTGAAGGCAACCCGCGGAAGACGTATGGAGAACGATGGCGCTGGAGCGACTTGTCGAATGAGTCGCCAAACAGCTCGTGTGCAAGTCCCCTCCAGGTTTTCACTATTTTTTCTTTCATTGGATCCTTCCACCAGCCGAACGTCTGAATTGACGCGGCGGCGCGAATTCAATCAAGCATCGTCGGATTAATCAAGTTGCGAAACATACTCCCACTGCCGGTGTCCGCCCACACACTACGAATAAAGGCTACTCACCGGCGAGTGCGCTGCAAGCGCTTGTTCGATGCGGCGGGGTTCCGGGAGTGGGGATTCATAGATACTGAACTTCACTGCTGCTGTAGCACGCTCCGCCTCACCAGCTTAGTTACGAAACAGGCTGCCGCCGCTCAGTTGCGAGGTGGACTTGTATGAACGCGCTATTCTACCTTCTTCGCTTTCGATTCCTGACAAACCCCAAGTCGCAGGACGACACCTGTTACTTGACCCTTCTCATCTTTTGAGAACGTCATTTCTGCATCGTTCTCTTTGCTGTAGAACCTGCTGTCAGTCAAAGGTAGCAAAGTCGATTTCGGCCTCGCTCCGGGTTTCCATGTCAGGGCATCGCCTTCCTTCGTTACCGTAGCGTAAGCGCCCGGAGCAAATTCATATTTCCCCAAATAAGCGTCAAGGACTTTGGGATCAAGTGTAATCGGCTTGCGCGCGGGCGCGAGGCGGGTTCCCTGGACCTGCACAATCTGCCATCGGCCACTTTTTTTTGAGTAGATATTAGTTCCCGCTACTCCCCTCTCCAGCGTCCGCAAGATCGCCACATCACCATAGACGAGAAGCCCTTCGAACGTGGGAACAGGAACAGTCGAAGCTCTATCGTTCGCAAGCGTATTGTTAATCTGGGCAGTTTTATCTACGACGCCTCCGGTAGTATGGACGAACTGGAATTCATCGGCGTAGATGCGCTCGAGCGCGACTCGATCTCGTTTCGAAATGGCTTCATTCAAGTCTGAAAACAGCTTGCGAAGTTCCTCTTTTGTTTTGGAGTCGTTTGGTTCGTGGGTAGCTTGACCTAACCCAACCGGTGACACTAACAAGAAAAGAAAAAGGGCCGTCAACGTTTTTGTCATATCTCCTCCTGTGCTCTGAGAGCGCCGAACGTTTGAGGTGACGGCGGCGCGAATCAAATCATCGCCGGACCAATCAAGTTGAGAAACACGCCCCGGCCGCTCGCGTCCAGCGATTAGATTACGCCGACGAACGGAACGTAAATTCGCCAAAAGCTAAAAGCTGCCAGGACTATTACGCTCGGAGGAGGCTCCTTGCTCTCCGGTGATTTCAACTGCTCCTTAGCCCAAACAACCCAGGGATCATCAGCAGAATGTAATTGCTCATTGGTTGGCGCCAGCGCATACCAGCGGATCGTGAGCCTGCCATCTATCTTCCTTAGGAATAATAGAAACTCTGCGCCCTGTGTGTACTCATATGCGCTACAAGAACCGCCACGACCGCCAGGACGAACGAAGTCATATGGGACAGGGCGATCATTGAAATCGTCTCTTCCGGTTAGGTAGCCGTTAAGGATTATTGTCGATGGAACATTCTCGCCCTTTAGGATTTCCTTAACTCTAAACTCGATTGCTGCGTCATCGGGTTCATTCAATTGCCTAAGATCTCCGACTGGCGCTTTCACGTATTCGACGGCTGTTGCTCGGACGATCATTTCTGCGCGCGAAACCATGGCCGTAGACGAAGGGCGAGGAGCGCGACACGCCAGAACCGTTGAAGGGAGCACAAATACTGCTCCGATCAGAAACAGCAACATGGTGAGACGTAGTGTTTTCATGCTCATAAACTCGTCACTTTTCACCTACAGCAATCTAACTATGTATTGTACGAACCGGGTTCGTACGTGCTCTTATACCGTGTCTTATGCGAACCGGCAATGATGCGTCATGATGCTAACGGCAGACTTTTTGCCGGAATTTTTGCGAGGCGATTGGGCTTGCCTCAAAAGTTCTTGCGAACGAATTCTCGAACGCCTGTGAACCTGCAAAGCGGCTTTCCCGCAGTACATGGCGGTAAGGCTATGCCTTACCGAGAAGCGGGCTTACTTGATTTCGAGGCTGCGCCTCTGAATTTTTCGAGGCGGAGCCTCGAAAAGAACCCGATGAAGCTTCCCGGAAAGGCAGAGCCTTTCCGCCGTGGGCTGCGGCAAAGCCGCTGATTGAGATTACTTATAATTTTTTAGGCAGAACCAAGCGAATCCCCATTCAGAGTTGCAAGAACTCAAGTACCAGCGCGCAGTCGTGTCACCGGCAGCAGGCGTTTCCACCAAATCAACAATCCAACTAACGTCAGCAACGAAATCACCGCGCCAATCAGCACGGACTTCGGACGGTAAACAAACTCGACTGTGTGCTCGCCGGCCGGGACGGTGACACCGCGCAGGTTGTAATCCAGTCTCAGGTTTGTGACGAACTTGCCGTCAACGTAAGCGCGCCATCCGGGATAATGGTTGGCGCTCAAAACCAGGATCGAGGGCTGCGCGGATTTCGTTTTGACGCTCACGTGGTTTGGTTCAGCTTGAGTCATCTCCGCACTGGCGTTGGGATCCGGCGGGACGGACGTGAAATCAAACGCGCCCTCTGTCAAAGCCACCGTGCGAGGATCCCAAACCTTCCCGTCGGAAAACTTGCCTGTGCGAATCACATTCAAAATTTCCTCGCCGGTCAAAGCCTTTGCTTCACTTGCCAACCACACTCGAGGCAGAAATCGAGTATTCTCAAAAATCGCGGTGTCCTTCACTTCGCCGATTTTTTTCCAACGCTGACTCGTCGAAGAGTCCTGGGCCTGGTCCGAAACCTGTTCTGTGATCAAGTCTCGCCGCAGGGGGGCGGCATTCTCGCCATCGGCGAGCGTGATGCGAGCGACACTCAAACTCAAATCGGGCGCGTTCTTGATCGTGGCCACGTTTATCGAGCCCGACGTGATTACCGTCCTGGCCGGCAATGCGAATGACGACACATATGTGTGAGCTTCATATTTTTCGCGCGCGTCATCCACGGTGTAACTGGTCGCAACCGGCGCCCGCTTATGCTTGATCTGACTGCGGATGTCAGATCGATCGTAAGCCCATTCCGAAGTATCGTCGCCGGCGCGCAAATCAAAACTGAAGGTCTTTCCGTCCTGCGCGAGCAACTCGATCCGGGCAACCGCAGTGTGATCCGGAACCTCGTTCGACCAGGAGAGATTTGTGAGCAAAGCAATATGATCGACCTCAGTCGGCGCCACGTTGAAAGACAACCGTCGTCCTGATTTGATCGGATGCAGGCCCAGATCATTGCTATCGAAGTGTTGCCCGCCGTACGTCGCAGTGGCCGGCGGAAACATCGCCCTTTTCGTATCAGCGGAGCGTTGCGATCTCGCCAGCAGGTAACGAACATTCAGCAGATCGAGTGCCCGGCTGTTACCGCGCAAAGTCCCTTCCGCGTCAGTCAATTCTCCCCAGACCTTCATGTCGCCAGTCATGCGGCTGTAGCGCGCCAGGCCGAAGCCATCGTAGCCGCCGGCGTTTTCAACCCCTTCCATCATGTAGATGTCAGGTTGCAACGCGAATACCACGCTGCCATCTGGCGTGGGCACGGGAAGACTAGGATCGAAACTTAAATCCTGAGTAAGAATTCGGTTCAACCCAGCGCCTTGCGATGCTTCACGCCGGCGCAGCAGCTTGACCGTTTCTGACGGGCGCCAGAGATCGTGTTGCGGCCGCAAACTATGTGTGAGCCATCCACTTCCCTGACCGAAAATGATCAAATCCAAAACCAGAACGACAAACAATCCCAGCAAAGCTTTGCGGCTTTGAGATCGCGCAAACAGCCAAAGCGTGATTGCGCTAAAGGCGGCCACGATTATCGGCACGAAGAGTTCGGGTGCTCGGAGCAGCGTAACGGGGACTTCTCTGGCGAGGCGAAAGGCGGCTGGCCGCCACCAGGTAACTGTGAGGCAAGTGATCAGAAGGACCGAGCCACCCGCGAACGCTACGCTAAGTAAAGTCTTCGAGTTTCGGCTGATCCGGATCGCCGTGAGCCCTCTGCCCGCCAGCACAGCGAGCGCAAATTGTACTTCCATCAGATGACGTGAGGGGCTGCGGAAAAGATTCAAAACCGGAATTTGATAGATAAGCTTGTAGAACTGAAGAGGAAGAAAACGCCCGAACGCCATCAACAGAGCCACCAAAAAGACTGCGCACCAAAACTTTGTACGCAGGTCTCGTTTAAGTATCACCGCTGCGAGGGCCAACATGATTGTGAGAATCCCGACATAACCGAGATACTCTCCTAAGAACAAAGGCCCAAAGTAGGGCGCGTGAAAAATCCGTCCGTTATCGACGCCAAAGACAAAAGGGGCGAAGAAGGTCATCACGAAATTTGGCGGCATTGAGAACGTGCCAAAGAAGTCATAAGTGGCAGTGGCCCGCGGGCTGTTGCGCAGTAATTCCAAGGTCGGTAAGATCTGCACCGCCGCTAGAGCCAGCCCAACGGTCATCAGCGCCAGAGGGCTAAAAGAGAATTTGCGGGTGCGACTTGACGCCAGCGCCATGACCAAACCGTAAGCACCGGCGAGCACGAACGAATAGGCGAGAGTTTGTTGATGACCAGAGAACACCTGTAACGCAAACAGGGCCACCAGAAGGACTCCACGCCGGCGCTCGCCAGTCGCGATGTAACCGTCAATGCTCCAGAGCACCCAGGGCATCATTGCTGCCGTGTGCAGAACATTTGTGTGGCCCATTTGCAGAATCATGAACGCGCTGAATTGCCAGATCAGACTGGTCGCGATCGCCCCGGGAAGGTCTGCTCCGGCCCGCCGCGCATAAAAAAAGGCGCCCAGAGCCGCCAGGATATAAGTCGACAAAACCATGAGGTTGGTCGCGACCGTCGGAGAAGAAATTAAGTAGAACCAATTCAACGGAAACAACAGTCCTGCCTGCGCTGCGCCGTGAAGCGGCATGCCGGAAAAGATGTAAGGGTTCCATAACGGCAGGTAGCCATCGCGAATCAGCGTTGCGGCAGCTACGCGCAGCGGCGTGTTAAAGGTCTTGGCGTCGTCGGGCGAGAGGATCAGCGAGCCGCAAGTCGCCGGGAGAAAGTAGATCAGGGGCGCAACTGCGACCCCTAAAGCAGCAACATAATCAGACTTTATTCTTAAGCGGACATTGGATGGACGAGCCATTGAATCAGAAGCCGGGAACGGCGGACGCTGAATATCTGGTTTTCGAGCCGCGACGCGCGTTGGCCACAGTGCGCGCCTGGGCTTCGGCGCATACTGCTGAATTCGTCTGTGCGTTACTGTTGGCCGTCATGTCGTTGCAGATGTTCGCGGTGATTGCGCGCAAGAGCATCACGCTGGACGAGATCGTGATGATTCCGTCGGCATACTATCACCTCGCCGCGGGTAACTTCCAACTTGTTAACGAGCACCCGCCATTGTCGAAAATCATAGCCGGCATTCCCCTGCTCTTCGTGCAACCGAACGAAGTGACGCCCGAACAAATCGTTGGTGAGCCTGGCTCGATCAGAGAAAAATGGTCGTACGCGGAAAGGTTTTGGGAGAATAATCCTGACATCTTCGAATCACTTTCGTTTTGGCCAAGGCTACCAGCCATCATCCTCACAGTTTTTTTGGGACTTCTGATTTTCAAGATCGCCCGCGAATTATTCGGCCCCTTGGCTGCGGTCCTCGCCGTCGCGCTCTTCACTCTCGAGCCGACGGTCCTGGCCCATGGCCGCGTGGTACAGACGGACATTCCGGCGACGCTCGGATATCTCTTGTTGTTCTTCACGATGTATCGGTACGCGAAAAGTCTTTCACTCAGGAACGCTGCGTGGGTAGGAGTTGCTGCGGGCGTGGCGCTGCTCGCAAAGTTTTCGATGCTGCTCGCCGGTCCGGTGCTCGCGGTGTTTTTTGTTTGGATGTTTTGGCGCGCGACCAGCAAAGGATCAAACCGAAGAACGATCATTATCCACCTGGCACTCTGTGCGATCGTCACGATTCTGGTCATCAACGCCGGCTACCTATTTCAGCATCGCGCCGTTGCAACACCGGATGCGCAGTGGATCCAGGAGGCATTTCCTCGTGTCAGCGGAACCGTGACTTTCTTGACGAGCCTGCTTTCGCATATCTTGCCGGCCGATTTTGTTCTGGGAATTCTGCGCCAGGTCAAACACAACTCTGAAGGACATCCGGCAGGATTCCTGGGCATGTACAGCCGTTTTGGCTGGTGGTATTACTTTCCCGTAGCCTTCGCACTTAAGACGACGCTGCCGTTTCTTTTGCTGGCGCTTACTTCGCTGACGTGGGCCATTTATCGATGGGTGAAGGATCGTGAGGCTCGGTTTCTTTGGATGCTCGCGCCTTTTCTGGTCTACACGGCATACGTCTTCGGCAGCCGGATCGACATTGGCGTCCGCTACTATCTGCCCGCGTATCCTTTCTTGTTCATCTTGACCGGCGCCTTTCTGGCGCGCGCAATTCGCTCGCCGAAAATTCGCCGGGCGGGCATGTTTGCGGCGATTGCCCTTTTAACATGGATCGGAGTTGAAGCAGTGCGTGCTTATCCCAACCATGTTAGCTACATGAATCAACTCGCCTCGTCGCGACCGCACTGGTGGTATCTGTCGGACTCGAATGTCGAATGGGGTGATGACGCGCGCGGCGTTGGCGTCTACCTCCGCGAGCGAGGAGAGACTCGCGTGCGTTCGCAGTTTCTCGGCGACTTCATCATGCTGCATCACTACGGCGTGCAGCCTTTGACGCTCGCGAACGCGGAAGGTATCGAGCCGGAACACACTCGTTACGTGGCGATTGGCGCAAGCTTCCTGAACGGCTCGACGGTACCCGAAGCGTTGAAGATTAACGGGCGTTGGGCCACCGAAATTGAGCGGCAAAATTTCTTTGATGCTTACCGGCGCCGCACTCCCGAAGCGATAATCGGCGGTTCCGTCTATTTGTTTCGAGACGATCAGCGCTGATCCAACTAATGCCCCCACATCCACCAAAGATCGTTGAAGGCTTCTTTCGTCGTCACTTTCAAATCATCGCGTTCTTAGCTGTGATCGCCGGCGGCGCGGTCCTCTACACTCGCGCGCTGACTACTAATCCTGCCGGCTTTTATGTTGATGAATCTTCGATCGCTTACAACGCGCAACTGATCGCCCAAACGGGCCATGATGAACACGGCGTGGCGTGGCCACTCTATTTTCGCGCTTTCGGTGATTACAAGAATCCCGTCTACATCTATTTGTTAGCCGGAATTTTTAAGCTAACCGGCCCGAGCATCCTGGTGGCTCGCTTACTGAGCGCGTTCGTTGGGTTCGCTGGCGCATTACTGATCGGACTGCTGGCCTGGCGCGTTACCAAACGACGACCTGTCGCGTTGGTGTTGACGATGACTGCGCTGTTAACCCCCTGGCTTTTTGAACTGAGCCGCGTCGTAGTCGAAGTCGCATTGTATCCCGTGCTGATCGGCCTGCTGTTGTTACTGGTGCATCGCGTCTCGGAAAAAGAAAGATGGGCCTGGCTGGATGCTTTGTCACTCGCGTTCGTTTTCGCTTTGGTGACTTATACCTATTCGATTGGGCGTTTGCTCGGGCCTTTGCTGGCGCTGGGCCTTTTGTTGTTTCTCAACCGGCGACGATTATGGTCCATCGCGAAAGTGTGGGTCCTTTACGGACTCTCGTTGTTGCCATTGTTAATTTTTCAGCGAACGCACCCAGGCGCGTTGAGCGCTCGTTACCATTTGATAACTTTCATCACGCCGCAAACCGGATATTCCGAGGATGTGCTGGCGTTCATCAAACACTATTTGGCGAACATTAACCCGTGGAAGATGACTGTCAGCGGCGATCCGAACTCGTTTCAGATTGCCAGCGTTTACGGTGTGGGCCCAGTACTCCTCGCTGTTTTGATCCTGATGCTGGCCAGTATTGGTTTGCTGTTGAGTAAGAGACGCTTCAGCCCATGGTGGCGATATCTACTCTATGGTCTGGCGGTTTCCTTCGTTCCGGCGTCGTTGACCAGAGATTATTTTCATACTTTGCGACTGGCAACTGTGCCCGTGTTCATGCTGGCGCTAGCTATTCCGGCGTTCGAATGGATCATCGCGGAAGACAAACGCTTCACGCGCGCAATCCTGTTCGCTTCAATCGCGCTCGTTCTGATGCAGGGAGTGTTCTTTCAATTGAAGTATGACGCCAGTGCCGGCGTCCCGCGGCGTCTGAATCTTTTCGATTCCGACTACGCCTCAACAATTTTGCCGTCAGCAATCGCGAAGTCAGGCGACAAAACAATCTTCATCGCTGACACACCGCCGATCCCCGGCTACATCCAGGCGTTTTGGTACGCCACCCTTCAACGGATTCCGCTTGAAAAGTTTACTGTGCTGCCGGTTGATACGGCCGCGCCCGATACCTCAGTCGTCATCACTACCGAGGACACTTGCCCGCGTTGCGACGTGCTCTTCAAGAGATGGCCATACACCGTTTACATCGCGAAGGGGTCAACGCGTTCGTTAACTCCGCTGCCGGCTGACGCTTTACGCGCGGAAATTCGCGCCATCGATTATTTGCCGCGTCTAAGAATGGGCGAGGCGGCGACGATTCGTGTAGCCGTCAGAAATGCCGGCCCAATTCCGTGGCTGGCGCGTGAACGCGCGGTCGCGCCCTTTCAAATCAACGTCGGCAATCACTGGTTGGATAGCGCCGGAAGACCGATCATCAATGATGATGGTCGTGCAACTCTGCTGCATGATTTGCTTCCCGGCCAGGAGGCTGAGTTTTCCTTCACCGTTAACGCGCCAAAGGCTGCCGGCCAATATATTCTCGAAGTGGATGTGCTCCAGGAAAATGTTTCGTGGTTCGGGCTGAAGGGATCGAAGACTTTGCGTTTAGCGGTGACGGTGGAGTGACTGCTTGCCGTACTAAAGCCTCACCCCAACTCTCTCCAAAAGGGATTTACATCATTGACCACGCGTACCGTCGTACCGATCTAATTTATCTACTCGACACTAGACGTGAACCTTCAACCAGCTGCGGAGCAGCGGTCAGAGTTAAGCCCAAGGCGAGGCTTTGCGAGCCTTGGGTCAACCACCTAAGGAAATCGAGCCCCGAAGGGGCGACAGCAATCAATGGAAATAAGCGGAACTCTGTTCACGAACTCTCTGTCGCCGCTTCACGGCTCGCCTAATCAACCGGACCGTTACCCAAGGCTCGCAAAGCCTCACCTTGGGCTTAACTCTGCCGCTGCTACGCAGCGGATCGGCTGCGAGTGGCTACTGTGTGGTGCCTTAACCTGCGGATCGAGTAACCAAGCAAAATCACACTCAACAACAAAGGCACAAACAACCAAATCGCCAGAGGGAAATCACCTAATCTAAGCGAACGCAAATTCTGAAGCGCCAGCCACAGCGCATATCGTTCCACCTCACAATACATCGCCGTGAAAAGCGCGCCCGTTGCGCTAATAAAAATTGAGATTGCTCCCAGCACCATTGTTGCCGAGATGGAAAGAGTCTTCACAACTCGCGAACGCAGATAGCTGAATCCGCACAAACTCACGCAAACGAAGGGCATTATCGGAAGCAGGAAACGCGGGCCGTAGTGGCACCCACCGTGCGATTCAATATTCAGGACCTGAAGCGTCTGCGCAATCAACAAACCAACCAGCACAATTTGCTCGCGACGAAAGCGTCGGGGAAAGAAGGCCAATCCCAAAATGCCCAGCCACACTACCGGCACATAAAAAGTAATTTCAGTGAGATAGAGTCGCACCTTCGCCATCGAGTTGGACCAGTTGAAGTGAAGCATCGACTCGGGATACCCACCGGCCATGTAAGAATTTAGAAATGGGTTGCCAAACGAAACTGAATTGAAGAAAAGCAGCGGCGCGATCCCGATCACTCCTCCCAGCATCAACAGTCCAGTTAATTTCCACTGCCGCAGCCAAATGACATAAAGGCCAACAACGCACGCCATAAAAAATGGCAGCATCGAAGTGGTGATCGTTAAGCCCAGTAACAGCCCACAACTCACGGCAAGTATTTTCGCTAATCGTCCGGTGGCCCGACGTTGAGCGAGCAGAAGAGCGAAGCAGAACGCAATCGCTAAATAACCCGCCGCGATTGCATCGTGATAGGCAAATCCTGAATAGACAAACGCGGTCGTCCCAAGACCATAAATCAACGCACATACCAGCGGCCAAAAGAGTCTTCCATTTGTCAGTTGACGCACCGCTGCGAAAACAGCAACCGCAGCGAGCGCCGTAATCAGAGACGTCGTCAGAAAGCTAACCAGCACCGACGTAAGCGTGTAATGGTGCAAATAATCCAGGCCAAAGAGATGTAGAAAAAAATAGGCAATCGCTCCGGTCATGAACTGGCCCGGCTGCTTCGCCGCATACTGATGACCGTTGTGCGAGAACACATCTCCGAAGGGCTTGCCACCATCGTAGTAATAGACCTGCATTTGGAAACGCGGCGTTGATGATCCTTCGAGATAGAAGTGATGTCTTTCGACAATTGCTTCAACCCCGGCTTGCTGCAGGTTGAACTCGAACTGATTGCGAGAGTTCGCGGCGGCGCCAAAAGCAAACCAGAGGCAAAAGAACAGCGCCAGCTCGACCTGATGACGGCGGATGAAGTTCACAGAGGCCGCGAGGCTGGGGGGAAACTCTGCCTTAGAGTTCATAGGTTTTCTTTGGAGTGCGCCGGCAGAGCGCAGCGGCGACGGATGACTGGAGCGCAAGCGTCCTCGCTTGCTGGATTGCGTTTCAAACCCGTTCGAATGCAAGCGGGACGCTTGCGCTCCAGTCGTCGCCGCTGCGCTCTGCCGGCGCACTCCAAATCAATGTTATCGGTGAGTACTGTTCACCAATAACCGGTTAACCATAGCAATCAATTCAGAAGGTTCGACAGGTTTCGAGACGTGAGCATTGAAACCGGATGCCAAGGCAGCCTTCGCATCCTTGTGTGAAGCGTAACCGGATAAGGCAATCGCCGGGACCGACTCGTAACGGTCGAGCTGGCGCAAACGCTGGATCAATTCGAAGCCATCCATTGCCGGCATTCCGATGTCGGAAATGATCAAGTCGACTGAGCTTTCGGGCGCAACCCGCAGCGTTTCCTCCGCCGAATCGCAAGCGGTAACGCGAAATCCATGCGATTGCAGAGTCGCGCGCAACATCTCAAGAGTATCCGCGTCATCTTCAATGATCATCAGGTGCGCCCGCTGCGATACATCAGCCCGCGCCGCCGGTTGCGTCTCGCTGGGCACTGCCTGGCCCGTGCGTCGAGGCAGCTTTATTGTGAACTGACTCCCCTTTCCCTGGCCGGCGCTTGATACGGCAACGCTGCCGCGATGCGCTTCAACAAAACTCTTAACCAGGGCCAGCCCCAGACCGAGACCGCCATGACTCCTGGTCTTAGATCCGTCTTCCTGTCGAAAACGTTCAAACACAAAGGGAATAAAATCCGCGGCAATTCCCCGGCCCGCATCCTCAACGTGGACCAAAACGTCGTCACCGTCATTCTCGCATCGCACTTTCACTATCCCGTTAGGTAACGAGAACTTGATTGCGTTGTCGAGCAGATTTACAAATGCCTGGCCCAATCTGATTCGATCGCCGGTAACAATTTCATTTCGCCAATCTCCGAAAGTTAGTTCAATTTGCACCTCGCGCGTTGCGGCCATTGGGCGCACTGTTTCAATGGCCTCGCGGACAACAGCTTCCAGTCGCAGAGGCATCTCTTCCATGCGCATCTTGCCGCTGAGAATTGCGGACATGTCGAGCAGGTCATTGATCAAACGTTTGAGCGAGTGCGAATTCTTTTCGATTACTTCCAACCCGTGCGCAGTCTCTTTCTGCGGCAGCAAATCGTTTCGGATCATGTGGACCCAACCGATGATCGGCGTCAGCGGGGTTCTGAGCTCGTGCGAAATAGTGGTGAGGAATTCATCCTTGGCACGGCTGGCAAGCTCAGCGTCGCGGCGCGCGGCCCGCTCTTCCTCAAACAAACGGGCGTTGTCGATGGCCAGGGCCACGCGAAAGGCGACCAACTCCAACAGGCGCGCGTCATCTTCCGTGAACGGCCGGCGGACCAACCTCCCCACGTGAATCACGCCGACTACGCGGCCCTCGATCAGCAAAGGCACACCCAACAAAGACTTGACCCCTTTTTCCTTCAGGAACGGGGTGTGCAGGTCAGCCGTGTCGATGTCCTCGATCATGAGCGGCGATTTCTGCTGGGCCACGCGACCCGCAAAACCGGAACCGATTGGAACCTTAATCCGCACGTCCAGTTCGAGTCCCCTGGTGGCCCAGGCCGCGAGGTCGTCTCCTTCCTCACGCAGGAGAATCACTACCGTGTCGACGTCCATGGCATCGTGCACGCGATCGATCAATTCGGCGAGCAGCTTGTCCAAAGACAGGTGGGCCAGCACGACCTCAGTGACTGTTTGCACCTGTCGCATGCGCTCCATCGTTGCTTCCAACTCGAGGCGCGCTCGTTGTTCACGTTCAAACAACTGGCCGCGTTCTTCTTCCGCCCGCTTGCGTTCGACGAATTGTCCAATCTGATTTCCGACGGCGTTCATGATCTCCAGCAACGTCGGGTCGGGCGCCAATTTGTCTCGACTGAAAAATTCCATCACGCCCATGACTACCTGACCCAGCATCACGGGAAAACCGAATGCCGAAATCAGCCCGCTCTTCGCGGCGAATTCTGCGCGCGGAAAGTTTTTGTCATTCGTCAAATTTTCGATCCATTCAGATTTCCGGCTAGCCCAAATTCGCCCCGGCAAACCTGCTCCTCGCGCAAAGCGGCGGTTGCGGCTGGATTCCTCAAACTCGTCAGCTTCGAGCGAACCAATGCGCCAGGCCGCCAGCCATCTTAAACTTTCCGCCTCACGATCCAGCCGCCATAGCTGGCCCATGTCGCAACCGAGACTTTCACAAATGGCCTGCAACAGACTCGGCGCCGCCTCTTCGAGTGATTCTGATTCCGCCATAATTCGAGCGACGACAACCTGCACAGTTAAGCGTCGCTCGAGTTTGCGCCGTTCGGTGATGTCGCGCGCGATGCCGGTGAATAATCGCCGGCCATCCTCAACGAATTCACCAAATGACAATTCCAGCGGGATCTCTCGTCCGCTCTTGTGTAAGCCGGGGACGCTAATTGCGTCCCATGAGAGATGCCGGTCCCCCGTCGCGAGATAACGTTCAAACGCCGCTCGATGAATCTCCCTGAGGTAATCAGGCATGAGCATTGTCAGCGGTTGGCCGATAATTTCATCGTGGAGATAGCCAAAAATTTTTTCGGTAGCCGGATTGGCGAACAGGATTGTGCTTTGATCGTCGATCGTGAGGATGGCGTCCGAAGCGGTCTCGGCAATTACCCGCGAGAGGTGATGCAACTCAACCTCAGAGATATTTCGCTGGTCTTCCGCGTGTTCGCTCATCAAAGTGATCGAAACTAAACCTTTTTTGCAGCGGGCGTCAAACCGTCTTTGCCTCAAAAGTCAGGCCGAGTGAGATTGAGAGCGTTTGCAGAAATTGAAGCGGGAGTAAACTTGTCTTAAGTACCGTTAGGTACGGAATATTTGTAGAAACCAAGGGTTCTTTGTTGTTCTTAGCCCATTTATGGGGCGACAGAGTGTGTCGGTCCTCCGGAGCTGGGATTCAATGCGCGGCGTTGCTCTACAAATATGTCGTCGCTACGCGACGGGGACGTTGGCTCTAAAAGTCTTGAGGCAAAGCCGTCAATCCGCCTTTGACAAGCCGCAGGCGGCCGCTGAAAATCGTCGATCTAAAAATGTATCCGGCCGGAAATCTCTTTATTGAAGTCGCACACGGGCGCCTCGAGGCGATCGTGAAACCACCCCGCGATGAACCAATTCGCGGGGTGGCGCTGGTGCTGCATCCACATCCGCTCGGCGGCGGCACGATGCACAATAAAGTTGTGTTTCGCGCGGCGGCGGCATTGAATGAAGCCGGACTGGTGACGCTGCGGATCAACTTTCGTGGCGTGGGCCAAAGCACTGGTACTCACGACGAAGGTTATGGCGAGCGCGACGACGTGCGTGCCGGATTGGATTATCTGGCTGCCAATTATCCGCACCAGGAAATCACTCTGTGCGGCTTTTCGTTCGGCGCTCGCGTGGGCCTCGAGGTCGGCATCGACGACGATCGAGTCAAGAGATTGATCAGCATCGGGACGCCGGTGGATAAATATGACTTCGGTTTTCTCACCGCTTGCCGCAAACCGATTCTGTTCGTACATGGCGAACATGATGAGTTCGGAAACGTGGAGCGTCTGCGCGATTTGGTCGCAAAGATTGAGGCGCCGAAAGAATTGGCCGTAATCACAGGCGCCGGGCACTTTTTTGATGAACGACTGGATGAATTGAAGACGGTGATTAGGGAGTGGGTGATGAGTGCTCAACGAGAGTCGCAATAGCCCTTGCTTACTTTCACCTTGAAGAAGCGATAACGATGTTTCGCGCCAGCCACTCGCCAAACTCCGATCTGGCGGTCTCTAATACCCAATATTCCACCGCTACGTAAAATTATTTCTGCATGCAAAGCAATGATTTCTTCAGACGTGAGGTAACGCATCATGCGGGCCGCTTGTGAAGCTCTGCATTTTTATCGAGCACATATTCAGACGCGGCCTTGAACTGAGGATCGAGATGAAGCCGCGCATCCAATTGCTCCAGCTTTTCTTCAAGGTTTAGAATCGCCAACTGTTCCGCCGTCAAACTCAGTCGCTCCGCCGCCTCTTCGAGTTTTGCAACAGTAGTTTCCGACAGATTTAGTTCCAGGGTCTTCATTTTGGCTAGCTTGCACCCTGGATGAAATCCATTCCAGCGCCTCGATCACTTAGTTCCCCGCTCGTGTCGAGATACCCACCAATGCAATCGCGAATCAGCCGGTAAGAGCGTTCGTAGGCCCGCTTGCCAAGCCCGAACGGATCCGCGATCTCAACTCCGCGATGTTGCGGGTCGAACGCGCCGAGCAGGCTGATCCGTTCGGGCGGAACGCCGTAATCCCTCGCAAGGATATCCGCGTGACTGTGCTCCATCACCAGAAACCGATCGATCGACTCGAGTGGAAGTTGACCTACCCAGGTAGGAGTTTCCTTGGCGGGCGGTGTGTGGTGTGCGAGACACGTGTCTGCAGTGTCAGTCAACGCCGGCTGATCCGAGAAGTCATAGACACCTCCCGAGTAGATTTCAATCGCCAGAGATCGCTTCCGGGCCTCAGCCACAAAGATCGCGTGGGCCATCACGCTACGACAACGATTCGCATAACAGATAAGAGCGACTGAAGGCATGATCAACTAAAACATGTCAGAAGCCTGACCGTAACGGAGGGCACCAGGTGAAACAAGTTAGTTTTGATTCCGCTGAAGATCCGTCTCACCAGGATGCCCTCCCTTACGGTCGGGCCTCTGACACGAACTCATTTCGCCAGGTATCCGCGCGCAACCAACAACTCCGCATTCAGAATCGCAGCGCCAGCCGCTCCACGAATCGTATTGTGGCCCAAAGCGACGAACCGATAATCTAAAACATTATCTTCCATGATTCGACCGACAGTAATGCTCATTCCATTCCCGGCATCACGATCCAGGCGCGGCTGTGGACGATCAATTTCATCTCTGACGATGATTGGTCTTGCCGGCGCCGTGTGAAGCTGCAACCGCTGTGGTTCGGCGGTGAAGGACGCCAGGGCTTCGCGAATTTCATCCAACGACGCGGGCCGAGCCAGCTTTACGCGAATTGAGGCCATGTGACCGTCAGTCACATTCACGCGATTGCACTGCGCGCTCACTTTCATGTCCGCATCGAGGATTGATCCCTGCGATACAACACCCAGAAGTTTTCGCGTTTCGCTCTCGACCTTCTCGTCTTCTCCGCCAATGAAGGGAATCACGTTGTCGGTTGCATCCAGCGACGGGACCCCGGGGTAACCGGCGCCAGAGAGCGCTTGCATAGTCGTGACGACACAAGCAGTGATGCCAAACTTCTGATGCAACGGCGCCAGCGCGATTACGATCGCGATGGCCGAACAATTCGGATTAGTAACGATAAAACCACGTTTGAAATCGCGATTCTTGCGCTGGGCATCGATCAGGGCAATATGTTCAGGATTCACTTCCGGAATCAGCAGAGGGACGTCCCGGCCCATCCGATGCGACGAAGAATTGCTGATGACCGGATAACCGGCGCGCGCGAAATCCTCTTCCGCCCCTTTGGCTATGTCGCCGGGCAAACTGGAAAAAACAAAATCGCATTCAAGCGGAGGCGACGGCGGTTGCACGACGATGTGCTTAACCGCATCAGGCATTTCGCCGGGCAGACGCCACGTACAGGCCTCGGCATAAGTCTTCCCCTGCGACCGGTCAGACGCAGCCAGCGCCGCGACTTCAAACTGCGGATGACTTTCGAGTAACTGAATAAAACGCTGACCGACGACGCCGGTCGCGCCCAGGATTCCTACACGAAATTTAGTTGCCATGTGAAGTATTTAACTCGGTGACGCAGTCAGTACCATCTGCGTAAGCAGATGGATCGTGCACGCCTCAATGTTGCGTCCTTAACCCAACCGCTAACGCGGGTGGTACTGACCTCATTACCCACTGCGGTCCTATTTCAATGATTTTAGCGCCGCACCCAGGCGCCGAACGCCTTCGCTCAATCTCTCTTCATCTGCGCAAAACGAAATTCGCAGATAACCTTTGCTTTGATCCCCGAACGACGCTGCGGGAATCGTGACTACGCCTTGTTCGAGCCCGGCTTCGGCAACTCGCATTTCGTCGCCATACGCACTGACGTCAACCATTGTGTAGAACGCTCCTTCAGGCGTAACGCAACGCAAACCCAATTCGTTGCGCAGCAAGCCGAGAAGATGATCGCGCCGCCGATGAAAAATCGCGCGATACTCAGTACGCGCCAAAGCAGCTTCATCGGTCCACGCGGCCAGCGCAGCTTTCTGCGAAATGCTCGAAGCACAGGTCACGACGTATCCGTGCAAGACCAGCACCGCCCGCATCACCTCAGCGTCGCCGGCCAGCCACCCGATACGCCACCCGGTCATGCGCATTGATTTTGAAAGACCACTTACGACGATCGTACGCGGATAAAATTCTGAGATCGAGGGCGGACGCTCGGGCGTGTAGTACAGCTCGCGATAAATTTCATCGCTGACAATGAAAGCGTTAGAACCACTTGCGCTAACCGCATCAGCCATCGCTTGCAGGTCAGTCGCCGACAGCACGCGTCCGGTTGGGTTTGATGGGCTGATGCAAATTACGACTTTAGTGCGCGACGAGAGCCGGGCTCTGAAGTCTGCGATGTCAAAACCAAAATCGTTTTTTGCCGGCAAGGCATAAGGCACCGCGCGGCCGCCGACCATGCGGATGATTGTCGGATAAGGAATGAATCCGGGATTCGGGATCAAGACTTCGTCGTCTTCTTCGACCAGCGTGCGCAGGATTAGATAGAGTGCCTCCTGTGAACCTGCCGTCACGATCACGTGATCGTTGGAAAGATTCATGTGCGGATAATCGCCGGCAATTCGTTTGCGCAACTCGGGCAGTCCCGCTTGCAAGGTGTAGCCGCTCTTTTCTTCCTGAATTACGCGCACCGCTTCGCGCAGAATAACTTCCGGCGTCGGCAAGTCAGGCTCACCCAGTCCGAGACTGATGCTGCCCGGCTTCGCGCGATCCGAAATCTTCCGGATCATGCTCTTTTCAATGCCGCGGAGAAATGGTGGTGGTTGAAAGCGTGTCACGCAGGTGAGTCCTCATCGAGTGGGGTTGGAGCATTAGGCAGTCGCTCCCAAGCCTCGCGAAAGAGTGATTGATCGTAAGCCGTTGGTTGCAACCAAAATGAGACTCGACCATCTTTCTCGCCACGATGGGCACGCTCCTTCACTTCGGCCGGCTTCATGATAAAGGCTGCAGGTTTCTGGGAAAGGTTATTAACAATGATCCAGAAGTCGCCCATAAGTTTTTCAAGGTCTGAACCGAGTGGAACTGGATTCCGTTTGCTCAGCGCCTTCACTTGAACGCCGATAAAGTTAGTACCCGAGCTGTCATACGCAATGACATCAATTCCACGCGCATTCCTTGCTGTTGGCATGACGTTCCAGCCAAGCAGTGAAAGATGATAACAACAATAGTAGAGACCAACGTTGCCGGTGATTTGCGGATTCAACTTCATAGTGTATTTTGCCTCCAGCAAAATCAGATTACCTGAATGCCGTGAGTCGTGATCAGAATATCGATCTGCTTGAGAGATTTCTTGAGACGTTCTTTGAAGGCCTGGAAGAATCGTTTGGTCGCACGATCATTGGTGGCGACGATTTCGATCGTTATGATATCGTCAATGTATTCGACACCACCATACTTCCATCTTCCCTGGTATGGCGAGGATAATGAACTCACTGTAATAGCGCCAAAGGCCTCGACCAGTTCTGACTTAATTTTTCTGAGCTTCTCTTCCTCGATGTCCTTGCCGTTATTGTATTTCAAAGGCAGGTAGATCTTGTACTCTCTCATATGGCCAGGGCGGGCTTTGGCATTCGAACCTTACTCACTTCCAATTTCTTAAAAGGGATGCGCTTGCGCTTTAGAAGCTTGAGGTGTTCCTCACGCACTCCGTAGGTATTCTCAGGCAGGCAAACAACCGCAAAGCCGCTCTTTGCTAGAAGGAGGAAGCCCTTCGCATCTTGTCTTTCTGGAATTTGAATGTAGATCATGGAAATCTCTTAACAGAACACTAGGAGCGTTATTTTCGCATGTCAAGTAATCCAGTCTTGCGAACCACGCTCTGACGAACCAACGTCCGGGCCTACGCAACTCTCCGCTGACTCCCCGCAAGCCGCTGATTCACCACTCGCCAAAACGTTGCGACCGCCTTGGCTTTTTGGTCGAAGAAGTCTTCGAAGAAGCCGGATTTGTTAAGCGGCGGTGGATAGGAGTAACGCTCCCCATCGTCACCGAACTCAGTGACCCAATCAATAGGCTCTTCCCCATCGATCACTGAAAACAGATTACGTGCGTATAAGAAAGGACGACCAGCGTCGTTCAAGATGCGGAGGTAATCGGCTTCGATGCCGATCAGAACATACGATTGCCCGAAGGTAAGGTCCCGGTAACGGCTATTCTTGTTCTTCAGTTTGACGATCAACATCAGGTTTTAGACTTCCTCAGTCTATTTACGTAGCTCACCCCATCTTTGATATCCCTACGGTCGGTCCACATTCCCGCAAAACCAAGATCGCTAATCCTCTTCGTCTTTGTTTGGGTCCTCTTGGCATCGACGTGAATCTCTACGACTGTTCCTTCCTCGATCTTTACCTTGCCAAGCGGCTTGAATACGCCGTCTTCATATTTTGCCTCAATAACCATAAGGACTACCTGTCGTTGTGATTTTGGAATGTTAGGCGCTACCCAGGAAGCGGTCAAGCTTTGCTGTCTCACCGCAGCAGCTCCTCCAACTGCGTCGCCGCATCGGTCTTCTCATCTCGATACTTCACAATCACCGGAGCATACAACGAAAGATTCCATTCGCGACCCTTGTCAGTGTTGACAGCTCGCGCGCCGGGCACCACGACCGCGCCCGCAGGGATTTCCAGTGGCGCATCGCTGGTGCGTCGATAAACTTCTTCGCGCACCAGATCAAAAACAGGCGTCGAACCGGTGATGATAGTACCGGTAGCCAGCACCGCACGCTCACGCACAATGGTCCCTTCGTAGACGCCACAGTTACCGCCGACAATTACATCGTCTTCAACGATCACAGGTATCGCGCCCGCGGGTTCGAGCACGCCGCCAATCTGCGCCGCTGCCGAAAGATGCACACGCTTTCCAATCTGCGCGCACGAGCCGACCAAAGCATGACTGTCGATCATCGTGCCTTCATCGACGTACGCTCCGGCGTTTACAAACATCGGCGGCATGCAAACAACTCCGGGCGCAATGTATGCACCGTCGCGAATGCTCGAGCCGCCGGGCACGATACGCACGCGATCCTCTACTGAAAACTCTCTGATCGGATAAGTGCTCTTGTCGAGGAACTGCAAACTTTGATCCCGCGGCGACATGTCAACGATCGTGCCCATGCGAAATCCGAGCAGGATGCCACGCTTTACCCATGCATTCGTTTGCCATGCGCCATTGGCATTCCGTTCAGCCGCGCGGATTTCACCGCGATTCAGCGCCGACTTGAATTCGTTGAAAACCGCAAAGTCTTCGTCGGAATATTCGCCGCCTTCGAGGGCTGCCAGTTGTTCAATTTGTTCCTGTAGGGACATCGTCAGGCAGTCGCGCGAGCGGTTTCGTTTATCAAGCCCAGCTCGGAGACAACTTCACGCACCCGTTTCCGGCTCTTCTCCGTAATCGGCACCATCGGCAGACGAAAATTCTCTTCGAGTAAACCCATGATCGCCATGGCCGCTTTCACCGGGCCAGGACTCGATTCGATGAAGTTCACTTCCATTAAAGGAAGAATGCGGTAGTGCAACTCACGCGCTTCGTCCCACTTTCCTTCCAGCGCCAGGTTCGTCATTTGGGACATCAGATCGGGAATTTCGTTCGACGCGACCGACACAATTCCATCACCGCCCAGAGCAATCAAGGGCAGGGTCACCGCGTCATCTCCCGACAGGACGGAAAAATTTGCGGGCCGCTCGCGCAGAATTTCCATGATTTGAGAAAGATTTCCGGACGCCTCTTTGATTGCGACAATGTTTTCACAGTCGCGCGCCAAACGCAGAGTTGTCTGGGCCGCAATATTTGATGAAGTGCGCCCCGGCACGTTGTAAAGCATGATGGGCGTTTCCGCAACAGCGTGGGCAATCGCGCTGAAGTGCGCGTACAAGCCTTCCTGCGTTGGTTTGTTGTACCAGGGTGCGACTTGCAGCACGGCGTCCGCGCCGAGATCGCGTGCGCGTTGCGAATATTCAACCGCGGATGCAGTTGAGTTGCTGCCGGCGCCGGCAATCACTTTTGCCCGACCCCGGGCGACGTCAATCGTGGTCGCGATCACCCGCGCGTCTTCTTCTTCCGTCATAGTGGCGCTTTCGCCAGTCGTGCCACACGGCACCAGGAGCCGCACGCCGCCATTGATCTGTCGATCTACAAGCACGCGCATCCGATCTTCATCAAAAGCACCGACTGGCTTGAACGGCGTCACCAAAGCGGTTGCGCAACCACGCATCCAGTCAATTTTCATCGTCATGTTTTTCTTTCCCCTTACTTGATGGCGAGCCACTCACAATCTCATCAAACACTTCCGAGAATTCATAAACACCCTTACGCCCGATTATCCACTGCGCGGCGATCAAGGCGCCGGCCGCAAACCCTTCACGCGAGCGCGCGGTGTGCGTCAAAGTTATCTGATCCGCGGCCGAATCGAAACCCAGCCGGTGCGTGCCCGGAATGTAACCGGCGCGAGTTGAACTCACTGGCACGTCACGGCCTAACTTTTCACCAACAATCTTGTGCAGGTGAACTGCCGTACCTGAAGGCGCGTCGCGCTTGCGCTTATGATGCGATTCTTCGATAAACGGATCGTATGCATCGAGATCGCGAAACAGCTCAGCCGTGCGAGCTGCGATTCGATAAAAGACCTGGACGCCAACCGAAAAATTTGCGCCGTAGACCAAAGCGCCGTCATGCTGCTGTACCAGACCTCGCACCTGATCGACTTGAGATTGCCAGCCGGTCGTGCCGACCACCAGCGGCACGCCGGCGCGCGCTGAGGCTTCTGCATTTTTCGGAACAGTGTCGGCGATTGAAAAATCTATCGCCACATCGCAGCTTCGCAAGGCTTCGGCCAGCTCATCAACGCTGAGATCTGCGCCATCAATATCGATCGTCAGGGCGACCTCATGTCCCTTTTCGGCTGCCAATTGGCCCACCAGGCGACCCATGGCGCCGTATCCAATTAACCCAACCTTCATAGCGCTTTCACCAAATCGACGTAGAGCTCAACCGCCTTTGTCAACTCACTCTTTTGGATCTTTTCACCGTCAGTGTGCGCATCAAGAATTGATCCCGGTCCGATCAAAAGCGCCTTGCCCCAATTCGAAAGATACGGAATGTCAGTCGTGAATCGCGCCAGCATCTGATCGAAACCGTCAATCGTCAATAATCGCAACGGATCATGAACCGACTTGTAATCAATGCTCGCGCGTCCGTCGATTGCCTGCTCCAACAGTTCTTTCACCAGAGCCGATTCTTTCGCCAGACGTATGTGCAAAGTCGCCTGCGCCTCGCTGGGAATCACGTTCGCGCGTACTCCGCCCGACAACACGCCGATGTTACACGTCGTCTCACCAAAGACGTCGTCGCCGGGCCACTCCATGTTGCGAATGTCGTTAAGCACTTCGAGCAACTTCTCGATCGCCGATTCGCCCTGTTCAGGATAAGCCGAATGCGCGGCGCGACCTTCGGTTCTGATCGTCGTTTGAATCGACCCCTTGGTGCCGGTCCCTAATTGATTATCTGTGGGCTCGCCATTGATCAAATATTCGCACGCCGAGGCCGAAGGGTGTTCGTTGGCTAGTTTGGCCCCGGCGCTGGCGACCTCTTCGTCAACGGTGAACAGCAATCCAACTTCGTTCCATCCCTCGGCGCGAAGCCGCTCTGCTGCGACTATCTGGGCTGAGATAATTCCCTTCGCATCGCATGATCCGCGGCCGTAGATGAATTCATCATCTTCACTCGAAGCGAAAAAGGGCGGGACGGTGTCCATATGCGTCGACAGGACCACCCGTGGTCGCGCTTCCGTTGTGGCGATGATGTTTGATCGTTCATCTGATACATCCTGCAATTCGACGCGATAACCAAGCCGCAGGAGCAACTCGCCGAGCGAAGTCCCTATCTGAAATTCGTCGCCGGTAACTGACGGAATGTCGATAAGCTCGCGCGTGAGCCGGAAAACATCCATCACGCCACAACCCCTTCGCGATCATGGATTGTTCGTGATGCAGAACGAACCTCAGTCATTTCGTCATCGACGTTCGCGTCCGATCTTTCGAAAAAGATTTGATGTAGTCGCCTGATTGCTTGCGCCGCGTGAGGTTCGTCAACCATAAAAGTCAGGTTAACGCTCGAGGCGCCCACCGAAATCATCGAGACGTTTATGTCGCTGATTACTGAGAACACTCGCGCGGCAATTCCCGGCGTATTAATCAAACCTTCGCCGATTATCGAGATGATCGTGCGCCGCTCTTCAACTTCCACAGTTCCAAACTCTTTAAGATCAAACTTAAGAGCGTCGAGCGAAGTTGTGTCATCAATTGAAAGCGAGACGCTGACTTCAGAAGTAGTCACCACGTCGACAGCGGTGCGATGCTGATCGAAAACTTCAAAGAGTTTGCGCAAGAAGCCGTACGCGCCGAGCATTCGCGCAGAAGTAACCTGAACGGTTGTAATTCCATTTTTGTGGGCAATCGCTTTCACCGTTTGCGGCGCAGCTTCCGATTCCGAAACGATCAGCGTGCCGGCATCTTTGGGCGCGCGCGAGTTACAGACGCGCACCGGAATCGATCTGTCAATTGCCGGCTGAATCGTTTTGGGATGCAAAACTTTCGCCCCGAAGTAAGCCAGCTCAGCAGCTTCCTTGTAAGAGAGCACCGGAATCGTTTTCGCCTGAGGCACAACCCTCGGGTCAGCGGTCAGGACGCCGCTGACATCGGTCCAGATTTGAATTTCGCGCGCGGCGATCGAGGCGCCAATGATGGCCGCCGAATAATCTGAACCTCCGCGGCCGAGCGTCGTGGTGACTCCGCGCACGGTGCTGCCAATGAAACCGCCGAGAACGGGAATCCTCGCGGCGTGCAGGAGCGGCAGTAATGTGGCCTTCGTCGCTTCGGTAGTTTCAGTCTGAGGCGTCGCGGCGCCGTAATTCTCGTCGGTCTTTACACACGCGCGTGCATCGACATAGCGCGCCACCAATCCGTTCTCGCACAGAACCGCCGCGAGCAACTGCGACGACAGCTGCTCTCCATAAGCGACAATCTCATCCTGTAGCGGCGGGCTGGTAACAGGATGCGAGGCGATAATCTTATGCAGCTGTCGAATCTTGCCGCGAGCATCGCCGATCGTGGACACGAAGGCCGCATGCGCTTCCGTGCCGAGCAAATCCTTTGCAATAGCGAGGTGCCGTTCGAAATCCTTCTCGAGTGATTTGGTCGCGCCGCGCGCATCGCCGGCAATCGCCCGCTCGACGCTCTGCAAAAGCGAATTCGTAAAACCGCCAATCGCGGAAACGACGATCACTGGCCGCGATGCGGACGCCACTTTGACAATCGCTGTGACGTTGCGAAAAGCAGCAGTATCCTCGACGGACGTGCCGCCGAATTTCATTACCGTCGGTTTCATGTTTGATGGTTTGGAGTATCGTCTTCAGGCGTACGTTGCTTCACTGAATCCGCCTAAAAACAGAGACTCCGAAAACGACTAAAAAAACAAACACTAAGAATACGACTGGCGCGCCAATTCTGAGAAGCGTGTAAATCATAAAACATTGGCGCCAGCGAGGAGTCTTATTTTGCGTGGTCTTTGCGTCTCTGCGCCCTTGCGTGAAAAAACCTGCTGCAAAGAAAACGATCTCACGCAAAGACGCGAAGGGGCAAAGATCACGCAAAGGCAAAACTAACCCGTCGGGTCGACTTACTTCTTGAGGAGAAGTGGACAACCCTATGAGTACAACTTAGGGTTATAAAAAGGCGCAAACGCTGCCAGCAGCGCAGCTTCGAAACTGTCAGACCGAGTCAGCAAATCGCGGGATAGAATCCCCCACGCGCCCTGCTTGCTGCGCACATCCCGCATGCCTGCGACTTCGTCTATCACAATTCCGAGCTCGCGCTTGCCCGAAACTACGTCCTTAACAATCGCATCCGGGACCTCAATCGACGGCGACATGCCAAAACTGCCGCGCTCTCCATCAGTCACGAACGCCCACCCGCGCAGAAACGTGCGCCATTCGCCCTCAACCGAAATTGAGTGAAATCCGCCTTCCAGCCCTACGTAAAGATCTGCGCTCAGTTTCTGTTGCAAAAGGATCTCGCGCACGGCAAGAGCGCGTTGCCTGGCGCCGCTCATCAATTCCCAGTCGGTTAGAGGCATCGAAGGCGCGTCGGTTTTTACCGCGCGCGCAACGATACTTGCGCTGCGCCAGGCAGCATCAATCTCAGCGACTCGCGCGACGCTGGCGCGCACAGCCATGATTTTTGCCGCTCGATCAGAGCCCAACGCGATTCGTTCGATCCCAGCGCGGACCTCTGATTTTGTTGTTGACCGCCTAGTTGACATTCAACCTCGCGCGTTGTTGTAATCAATCGCAGCCGCCATTGCAAATAGTTTCGGAGGCACGAATGTCTGTTGCTGAATTAATTTACGACTGGAACACTGTTGAGCCACAACTTCTCAAGCCCGATCGGCATATTGGGTTTGACGATGAGACGTTACGCGACGGCTTGCAATCGCCATCGGTGTGCGAGCCTCCGGTCGAAAAGAAGATCGAGCTGCTGCACTTGATGAATGCACTCGACATCGACACGGCGGACATTGGACTTCCGGGCGCCGGCGGGATTCACGCCGCAGGTGTTGAGTTAATGGCCCGCGAAATCGCCGATAAGAAACTTAAGATTCGGCCTAACTGCGCCGCTCGCACACATCGGGACGACATCATTCCGATTGCTGAGATTTCCCAGCGCGCGGGGATTGCGATTGAAGCATGCACCTTCATCGGCTCCTCGCCGATCCGTTTTTATGCGGAAGAGTGGACGCTGGAAAAGCTTCTTAAGATAACCGAAGACGCCGTCACGCTTGCCGTCAAAGAGGGTCTGCCGGTGATGTTCGTCACGGAAGATACGACTCGCGCCGATCCCGAAACAATTCGCGCGCTTTACACGACCGCGATCCGATGTGGCGCGCGCGCGGTTTGTGTGTGCGACACCGTCGGCCATGCGACACCTGATGGCGCGCGCGAAGTCGTCAGGTTCGTGCGTGGAATCATTGACGAACAAGGCGAGAAGGTCCGGCTGGATTGGCACGGTCATCAGGATCGTGGTTTGGGAGTAATTAATTCGATTGCCGCGATCTTAGGCGGTGCAGACCAGGTTCATGGTTCGGCTCTCGGCATGGGCGAACGGGTCGGCAATACGCCGATGGACCAGTTGTTGGTCAATCTGAAATTGCTGGGTTGGATTGAAAACGATTTGAGCCGGCTGGGCGAGTATTGCGACAAAGCCGCCGACGCGTGCCGTTGGACGATTCCTTTGAACTATCCGGTGTTTGGCCGCGACGCTTTCAGGACCGCGACCGGCGTGCATGCGGCCGCGGTCATCAAAAGCTATCGCAAGGGCGACACGGAACTCGCCGATTTGATTTATTCCGGAGTGCCCGCGGGCCAGTTCGGTCTGAAGCAGGTGATCGAGGTTGGTCCGATGAGCGGCAGGTCAAACGTGATCTTCTGGCTCGAGTCTCGCGGCATGGACCCCGATGATGATCGGGTCAACCGAATCTATAAACGAGCCAAGCAGGCTTCAGCGGTGCTGAGCGAAGAAGAATTGCTGGCGCTGGTGTGACGATACGGACGCCTCCCGGCGTGCTGATCAAAATAACGAAACGAAACCTTACGATTTCCTTACGGACCGAGCCTCAATTAATTGGAATGGTAATCGTAGCGGAGCCGGCTTTTCCGGCGGGAAATCTTTTCTGTCGCGCGATGCGCAACGCGGTGGCGTCTCCGCCAGAAGCCTGAGTGACGCGGCCATTCTCGTCGTAAGTGACTTGCACAGTCACCTTCTTCGCTCCGGCGGACGGAGTGGTTTGGGGCTTGGCGGCTGCCTGTGTCGCGACTGACGATGATGGCTGTTGCCCTGGAGGTAAAGCGCTCGCGTCCGCGGCTTTTTCTCGGGCCCGCGCCTCTTCTTTAAGCCGAGCTTCGCGCTGACGTCGTGCCAGATCCGCTGCTTCCGAATTCGCGGCCGGTGCTGCTACTTCAGTCTCGGCTTGAGCAGCTGGGCTCTCGCTCGGAGCGGCTTCGGAATTTGCTGCGGGCTGTTCGGCCGTTACTACCGGCTTCGTCTCATTCGCTAACTTCGCGGCCTTGCTGCGCGCATACCAACCCCAGGGCACCGCTACAACGCCAACAATCAAGACGATCGCGGCAAAGACCAGGCCCAGCTTCCATGGCTGGGTAGCAAACCGCGAAGAAGGCTCAACCTGTGTCGAGAACGGGACGGCGTGCGGTGGAGTTTTTGAAACCTGTGGCGGTTTTTCCAAACGTGGCCGAGGCAGTGCAACAGGTTTGTTAACTGGCTCGGAAACTGGCTCGGGAACTGGTTCAACAACGGGTTCGACAACCGCTTCGACAACCTCTGGCTTTGCTTCTACCGGCGTCGGAGTAATCTCCTCAACAGGTTCAGCCGATTTTTCGGTGAAGGGATTTGGTGGTTGGATTCCTTCATCCATTCGGCGCAAACCCTCCAACACGACTGAGGTCCATGGTTGATTTATCGTATGCTCCGGAGCCTCGAACGCCGGACTGAAAGTGAATGAAGCGTTGCGCTGCGTCAGCGCAAAATAAACTGCATCGATGCCTCGCAAATCACCAACTCTCGCGTGCACCACCGCGCCTGACTGCAAATAGAAATAACCAGGGCCGGTCGGATAAACCACTTTCAGCCTGCCGGTCTTTCGTTGATTACAGAAAAACTCGATCAGTTCAGCAAGTGACAGGTCGGTGAGTTCTCCAGTGAGTGCCATTACTTTATCCTCTTTCGTTGGGGCTTTGATTTATGGGAGAGTGAAGTTGTAATCGATCCGGCCGGAAATTTTTACCGGCTGTCCCGAAAGTTTCGTTGGCGTGAAGCGGGCGCGCAGAGCGGCTTCGACAGCTACGTCGCGAAGCATATTGGGACCTGCCGTCGCCCGCGCCGAAATTACTTTCCCGTTCTCGTCGACAATTACTTCAACTTCAACCTTGCCGGCCTGTCGCATGCGACGGGCGATTTCGGGATAGCTGGGAGCCGGGAGGTTGATCGCTTTTCCGTTAAGCACGCCGCCCGACATTGGCTTGAGCAGGGGTTTGAGCGCCGCTGGCGGCGGCTCGCTGTCAGACGTCACCACACTTTTCTTGCTATCTGTCAGTGGGCGCAAATCCAAATTCATCGGCTGGATCTCAGAGCCATTGAGCTTCGCGGCTGAAGTTCGCGCCGGCAATGAAGCAACGACGCGCGTTTCATTTCCGGCAGGGGCCGGGGAAGAGGTTGCGGGTGGCTGGAGCATCTTAGCCATCGATGCATCGAGGTAATAAAAGATCGTCCGATAGGTGACTTCGGTAGGCTCGAACTCGATCTTGCCATTCTCCACTACGGCAACCGAAGTAGTCATCTTTACCCAATTGCCAATGGTGTCGAACTCGTACTTGTAGACTTCCTTGCTCAACAACGATCCATCGGCATTCAACAAAGTCATCTCGCTGATGTTGCCTTTGTCGTCATACTTGTACACTTCGCGTCCGGTCAGCGTGGCCCCGGTCACCGGGAAATATTGGTTCTGGGTCTTAACGCCCTTCACGTCGTATTCAGCAGTTTCCAAAAGCGCTCGCTTTGGATCTTCAACGCTCTTGCCCGATGAGTTTGAAAGTTTCGCGATTTCGGTGCGTACCCTTCGGACCGGTCCGGTCAATCCATCTCGAGCGCGATCACTATCACTGTTTGATCCGTCAATTGAATTAGGCTGAACGTTGGCTTTGGCGGTTAAATTTGTCTGGCCGGTTGCTACTAACGCGATTGTCATGAGAGAGAGACACGCGCAGAAGATTGTGATCGATCGCTGCAACATCATTGACTCCTAACTGTGGAAACTGAAAGAGAGGACCGCGGCTAATTCCTTGAATAGGCGTCAAGGCGGGGCCAGCCTCGATTATCTTACGTGGTTGAACATGGTTTGTCCAGCATTAACCATGGCAAATTAGTCACAATTACGGCGGATTTTGGCTATTTTGACTGCTGAGGGCGACCAAACTCGGCAATGGCTGTCGCTATTTGGTCGATAATCGCCACGGCACCGCGATCGGCAATGGCGTCATTGCACATGATTGAAAAAACCAGAACGTCGTTGCGTTGGGTCGTCGCATACCCCGAAAGTGAGTGCGTATAGGTCAACGTGCCCGTTTTGGCAAAGATGCGACCAGTGAGGTTTTTGAGGCGCGAACTCAATGTTCCGTCATGACCGGCGACTGGAAGTGAATCGTGAAATTCAGCCGCGGCGCGACTGCTCGTCATTGCCAGGAGCAGGCGAGAGGTCGCTTCGGGAGTTACCAAATCCAGGCGCGATAAGCCTGAGCCATCACGAATCGCGACGGACCGCGTCGCAATTCCCTTACTTTCAAGCCACGCTCGGACGACGGCGGTGCCGGCTTCATCGTCACCGCGCGCGGCGTTCTTTCGCGGGTCAGGATCGGGAGCAAAAGAGCTGCGTTCTTTCCCAACCGTGCGAAGGATCAGCTCAGCAAACAGGTTATTGCTTTCCTTGTTTGTCTGGCGAACAATCTCAGAAAGCGATTCACTGTTTTCATACGCCAGCTCAACTGCTTTCTGTGGATCGAACTTATCGGTTTCGGAAGATCGAAAGTCGCGACTTCGCACTTCGCCATTTACTTTGACTCCGCGCGCGACGAGCGCCAGCTTGAAGAGTGTCGCCGCCCACAATGCCGGATCGTGCACCGAAATGAACGCGGAAAAAGCTCGGCCGCCAACGGGAAAACCTCCCCAGACCTGAAGGTTGTTGTCTGACAAGCCGCGAATTATCCCGATAGTGGTAATCGCGTCCGGTTCGCCGGTCGTCGCGTTATTCGTGAGCCGAACACTGTTCTGGTTCGGAGTGACAATCACGTTGGCGCTCTCGCCTTTCTTCGCGGCGGGCGACATAGTTACTTCGACAGTGTTTTCATCGATCGATAAGGCACTGGGTTCAGCGCCGAAGTACCATTGAAGATCATTCCATTGCCAACCCAGGCCAAACAGTTCGCCGCGAAAATAGCTCGCATCACCGACCACACCGCCGCGCACCTCACGCACTCCGGCTTGATAGAGTTGATCCGCTAATTTCGCCAGCGATGGAGCGTCACCCTTTGGCTTGGAGATAAGATCGGGCGATCCACGTCCGTAGAGAATCAATTCTCCGTCGATGACTCCACTCGAATCCGGCTGTTTGCGCGCATAGACTGAGGTCCGCCAACGGTAATCGCCGCCGAGCAAGTCCAACGCAACGGCGGTCGTATAGACCTTCATGTTGGACGCCGGCGTGAATGACTTTTCAGCATCGCGTGAATAAAGGACGCGGCCGTCCTTTTGGGACATCACAAAGACGCCCCAGCGTGCTTGGACATTACTCTCATTGATGATTCGATCGATTTCGCGAGCCAGGGACGTGTCGTCCGGCGCATTTGAAACTTTCTCGTTTTCCCTGACCGGTGGCGGCGCCGACTTAGTCGCACGCTTATCCTCGCGGGCGAAACCGACTGGGTAATAGACTAAGACAAAGAGAGTTGCGAGGACGACGCCCAGGACAGCCGCGATTAGCAATCCTGATTTGTGAAATTTCATCTTCAAAGAAATCGACCGTCTGATTGGGCTAACTGGCAAATAGAGTTTCGACGCGGCCTGCCGCTAACAAAGCACGCGTCGCGTCATAAACTTCTTCGACCGGAATTTTCGCGATCGGTGCGCCGTAGATCAGGCGCTTGGTTTCGCTCAACGGAAAATAACTGTCGGGCGCCCGGTCGTCGAGCAACAAAACAATGGGCACGCCGACGGCCGCGGCGATGTGAGCCGGGCCGGTGTCGTTCGAAACAAAAACTGACAACCGCGCCTGCGCCGAGGCGAGTTGTCGTATCGTCAACTGATCGAGGATGACTGTAGACGAAGGAAAGAGCGAACGCATTTGAGGAATCAATGCACGCTCTTCCGGGCCGGCAAATACGACTGGCCGCACCTCATCATTACGGGCAAGCGAATCAGCGAGTTGAGCAAACAACTCCAAAGGCCAGCGCCGGCTTTCATGACCGGCTCCGGGAAACAGACCAACCAATGGCGCACCCGCTTCGGCTTTTGACTTGCGCAGCTTCTTATCGATTTCGCGATCATCGTCGAACCGTGTCATTAGGCGCGGAACCCTTTCCGCATCAGTAATATCCAGAGGACGCAGCACATCCAGATAACGATCGACCTGGTGCCGTTCACGATTGTTTTCTTCCACCGGCAGCTTCGGGTTGAAATTGGCGAGAAAATCGAGTGACCGGCCGCGGCGGCGCGAGAACAGACGTTTCGCCGCGCCGGAAAAGAATCCGAGCAGATTCGTTTCTGCGAAGCTGTGCAAGTCGATCACGAAATCGAAATCCCGGCGTCGAACATCCTTGGCGACCTGAAAGACTTTCAGAACTGATAAGGGTTTGAATCCGTCTCGCAAAGCGACACGGTCGACTTCAATCGTCGCATCGGCATAGCCGGACATGCGTACGATTTCCGCCGCGGGTTTTCCCACGGCAATCGTGATCTGAGCTCGGGGAAATTTTTCGCGAATGGCGCGCAGCGCCGGCAGACTCATGACCACGTCGCCGAGCTGTCCGAAATCAATCACCAGAATGTTGCGAGGATCGAAAGTCACTTGAGTCTTACAATCTCAGGATGGTCTATCGTATCCCTCTGTGGGACTCTGCGGAACTCTGTGCGTCTGTGATGAAAATATTCTCAGAAACACTCACCACAGAGACACGGAGAACCACAGAGCATGCACAGAGAAAGCAAACCAGGGCTCTACTACAATCCTTCCTCACTTCAGATGCTTATCCAAAAAAGTGCCGGCTGCAGAAAAAGACCACACCCAAGTCTGATGTCGCAGGAAATCATGAATCTCATCCGGCCAAATAATTTGTTCAAAGTCGACGCCGTTCTTTCGCAGCAACCGCACCAGATTGACGGTCTGGGCAAACTCAACGTTGCGATCGTCATCACCGTGTATCAGCAGGACTGGTGACTTCCATTTATCAACCGAAGAGATGGGCGATGACTCGCGCGCCACCCGAATGCGCTCAGAGGTGTCGGTCGGCACGCGCAAGCCGGCAACGCTGACGCTCCAGTCATGCACGCCGTGAAAATCCACGCCTGCGCGAAAGATGTCTGAATCGCGCGCCAGGCCCAAAGCCGTCAAGTATCCTCCATACGATCCGCCCCACAACCCGATGCGTTTGCTGTCAACGTCGTCACGGCTGCGCAGGTATTTCGCGCCGGCCACGACATCCTGATATTCAGATGCGCCGCGCGCGCCGCGATGTTGGGCCAAACGAAACGCGCGACCATAGCCAATGCCGCTGCGGTAATTCACCGACAGAACCATGTAGCCGCGACTGGCCAGGTGCTGATTCATCGCGTAGGAATTGTGGTAGTAGTACATGTAATGCCAGCCGAGGAGCATCTGGCGCGGCGGCCCGCCGTGCATGAAAACGAGCGCCGGCATCTTGCCCGAAGCGTTTGCCGGTTTGAAAAGCTGTCCGTGAATTTCAGTTCCGTCGGCGGCTTTGAAAATCACCTGCTCAGGCACTACGAGCTTCGCGGAGGGAAAGTCTCGTGGTAAAGCTTGCGGCGCTAAAGGCTTAAGATTCGATCCATCAGTCCGCACGGTGAACGGCATAAAGGGATCGCGCGCGGTCGAATGAAACAACGCGACGCGCCGATCGTCGTCGAACAGCGCGGGATACATCTCAATGCCGTCGCCGGCTGTGATTTGGCGCGGCGCACCGCCATCAGCTTTAACCCACCAGAGATGCCGCCGGTCGACGTCGCTCTTATTGGTGGAAAAGACCACGAACGATTTGTCGTGTGAAAGCGCGACGTTCTCGACTTCAAAGTTTCCGGGAGTCAACGACTCAACTCCTCCACCATCAGCGCCGATTGAATAGAGGTGCAGCCAGCCGTCTTTTTCAGATGGAAACACCAGACGATTGTTGGCAGCCCACTGCCAGGAATCTTCGCTGCCGATTCCCGGGAACGAGTCGTTGTCCTGTTCACCGGAACGCCAAACCTGTTTCGCGTCGCCAACGCGATCCGCTAACAGAATCGCCCAGGGTTGCAAGCGCTCCCGGTCCATCGAGAAGGTGTCGCTGATGCTGAAGAGACGAATGAAGGCAATCCGTTTTCCGTCAGGCGACCAGCGGGGTGCGACATCGCGATCCACGCTGGGAGATTTGAAGCGAATATAGTTCGAGCGCGTATCGTAGATGCCGATGAAGCTATGGTCGCCGCGGTTGGAGACGAAGGCCAACTCCGCGCCGTCGGGTGACCACTGAGGCGAGTTCACGGTGCCGCGAATTTCGAAAAGCTTTCGCTCTTTTCCACCGATAGTCGGCGCCGTCCAGAACTTTCCGTCGCGAAGGTAGAGGACTTGATCGCCCGTCGGATTGAAGAACGGCGAATTCCCTTCGCCGATTGTAGTCACTCGGCCTGTGCGCGTATCAACGACCAGAATTTGTTGTTTGGCTCCGGCGGCGTCGCTGGTTGGGTTAGGAACTTCGCCGGACTGATTTTTTCCCTGGCCGCGCACATACGCGATCGCGGCGCCGTTAGGCGAAAAAACCAAATCAGTCAATTCCTGACCGTCATCATCGGTCGACCGCGTCACCTGCCGGGCGGCGAATGCCGGCGCTTCGGCGATCCAGATGTTTCGTTTGCCTTCGGCGTCAAAGGCCCATGCCAACTTGTCTCCCCGTTTTGAAACGATTAAGTCGGACGGAAACGGCGAACTCATCACTTGTTCAAGCGTGAAGTTCTGCGCCACGATCACGCCAGGCATGAGCGCGATTATGAACAGCGTAATTGCCACAGCGATCGAGTTGCGGGGATGAATCATTGACTAAGCTCCTTACCGTTATTTTATTTTTCCCGATCCGTCCGGGCTAGCACCATTCCGTGTTGCTCGAGAAATTGCGAGAGTTCAGTGAACACTCGTTCATCACCTGGGTCGTCGAGGTCCGCACTGGTAGTGAAGGTCGTTCCTTTGGGGCTGACGCCGGGAGCGTTACTGTTCTCAGCGTTAGTTGTTTGCGGAACTTCCTTTTGGGCAAGCGTTTTCTGCAACGCAAATGGCCAGCACACAAAAGCAGCCAGGACCCCTGCGATGAAGATCCGCTTATTCGCGATCTCGAAAAAATCCATTATCCCTTCTGGTTCGGCCCACCATTCTGCGAATTGTCTGGTAAGACAACGAATTCTAGCATCGATCTCCGGACAACGGATGGCTTGCACGGCCTACTCAATCTGATAATCTAGGCCATCGATGGCTGAGGCACACGCACACGTTCACGGCAGTAATGGCGCGAGCCACGATCACAGCGGTCGTCACACACGCGTTCGCAACAGCGGCAAACGCCTCATTGTCGTGCTGGCGCTGACCGCCCTTTACATGTTCGCCGAGCTTTTCGGGGGCCTTTGGACCGGGTCTCTCGCGCTGCTCGCAGATTCCGGGCACATGCTTGCCGACGTCGCGGCGCTGCTGCTCGCACTCATGGCCTTGTGGTTTGGCGCCCGTCCGGCAACGTCACAAAAAACGTTTGGTTATTACCGGCTGGAAATTTTGGCCGCCTTAATCAACGGCGTCCTCCTTACACTGATCTCATTCTTTATTTTTTACGAAGCTTATCAGCGACTGTCGGCGCCGCCCGCGATTCGCAGCATCCCTATGACGATCGTCGCCGCCGGGGGCTTGTTGATAAATCTGATTTGCGCGCGCTTGCTGCATCATGACCGTCACGAAGATCTGAATATGCGCGGCGCGTGGTTACATATCGTTGGCGATGCCCTCGGTTCGCTGGGCGCAATTATCGCGGGCATCGTGGTTGCCGTCTGGGGCTGGAATGCCGCTGACCCAATCATCAGTATTTTGATTGCCCTGCTGATTGTCTGGAGTTCCTGGCACCTGATGCGCGACGCGACGAACGTGCTGTTGGAAGGGACGCCCGCTCACATCAATTTGGCTGCGGTCGAAGATGCCATCCTGGAAACCGAAGGCGTTTCGAATGTGCATGACCTGCACGTGTGGACCATCACTTCCGGCAGAGACGCTTTGAGTGCCCACGTGATTCACGCTAATTCGATCTCACAGCCAATCTTATTGCAGGAGCTGCGCACAAAACTGCACGATCGCTTTGGTGTCGATCATCTGACGATTCAGATGGAAACGCCTGACTTTGAGGACGACTCGTTTCACTTTTGCGTTGCCGGCGCCGCGTGCTTTCGATCGGAAAGGGAATAACTCAGTTCACTGTTCAAGCTTCAGCTTGTCTAGATTCAGAGTGGCAACCTAAAGGTTGAACTCTAAACACCATGCCAACTATTCAACTCGGTTACGGTCAATCAACGATAGAGTTCGCGTACGATTCTGCCCACTTAAAGATCCTCGCGCCAAACGAAGCGGATGCTCACGCCCTGTCCGACGTCGAGGTCAATGCCGCGCTTGATGAGCCTATCGACTCGCCGCCCATCGAAGATCTGATTACGTCGGATGACACGGTCTTGATGGTAGTGTCGGACGCGACGCGTGCGACCGGCAGTGCGCAGATCGTTAATCTCCTGGTGCGGCGACTGATTGAAAATGGCGTGGCGCCAAATAGTCTCGCAATCATCTTTGCGACCGGAATTCATCGGGCGGTGCGGGAAGAGGAAAAGACAGAACTGCTGACGTCATTCATCGCTCAACGCATTCGCGCGATCGATCACAATGCCAACGATTCTTCACAGTTGATTCAAATCGGCACGATGGAAGGCGGCGCGCCGATCGAAGTCAATCGCGCGTTGAAGGAATTCTCGAAAGTTATCATCACCGGCGCCGTAGGCTTTCACTACTTCGCAGGTTTCACGGGCGGCCGCAAATCAATCTGTCCCGGGCTGGCGTCAGCCAAAACGATCGAAGCGACGCACATGCTGGCTCTCGATTTTGAGCGCGGCGGGAGACGGCAAGGCGTGGGAACCGGCCTGCTCGATGGCAACGCAGTCAGCGAAGAGTGCGAGCGCGTCGCGGCCGTGATCGATCCGGCGTTTTCGATCAATGCAATCGTCAATGAAGGCGGCCGGGTTGAAAAGATCTTCGCCGGCGATTGGAGGGCCGCGCATCGACGTGCCTGCGAGGATTATTTGGCGAATCATTCGCTGCGAATCTCTGAGAAGCGCGAATTGGTGATTGTGAGTTGCGGAGGTTCGCCTTACGACATCAACATGATTCAGGCGCACAAAGCCCTGGACATGGCCGCGCACGCCTGCGTGGATGGCGGCACAATAGTTTTTCTGGCTGAGTGTGCCGACGGTCTGGGCCGTTCCGATTTTATGAAGTGGTTCGAGTCGACGGACTCGCGGGCATTGGAATCTCGCTTGCGCAAAGCCTATGAAGTTAACGGCCAAACGGCGTGGTCGTTACTAACCAAGACTGAACGCTTCAAAGTTCGTATCGTTACGAAACTAAGCGAAGAGGAAGTTCGACGTATGCGCATGCTTCCGGCACGATCGTTGGACCAAGCACTGGCTGACATTCCGCCCAACGCCAAAGGTTACATCATGCCGCGCGGCACGGCGTTACTGCCGACACATTAAGGCGTGAGTCCCAGTCGCCGCGGAGATCAGCTGCGTAGCAGCGGTCAGAGTTAAGCCCAAGGCGAGGCTTCGCGAGCCTTGGGTTATACACGACCTGGGTAATTGAGCCCCGAAGGGGCGACAGCGATCACTGCTAATTAGCGAGACTCTGTTTACAAACTATCTGTCGCCTTTTCGCGGCTCGCCGAATCCGACGAACGATTACCCAAGGCTCGCAAAGCCTCGCCTTGGGCTTAACTCTGAGCGCTGCTACACAGCTCGCTGACGGTTCACGTCCAGCGTCGAGTGTGATTAGATCGGTACGACGGTACCGGTGAATCAAGTAGGTGAATCCCGTTGAAACGGTTCTGGCCATTTCAAAGCCGGTGTGAATGAGAACAGACGCGTTGACGCAAGCTCAACGACTCAACTCCAGATGACTTTCGTGCAGTTACTCAGACTCGTTCGCTCAGCGTGTCCACCTGCCGTTTGGTATCCGCACTGGACCCGGATGGAAGAACTTCTCCGGCGTCATCACGCCGTCCTTTTTGAAAACCATTCCGTTCTTCATCACAAACTGAACGTTACGCAACGCGTCGATGTCCGTGAGCGGGTCGCCTGAAACGGCGATCATGTCGGCGAACAGCCCGGGTTTGATTGGACCACGCTCTTTGATGATATCGGCTGCTTTGTAGCCGTTGATGGTTAGCGCGTACAGAATGTCGCGCGGTGGGATCTTCGCGGCCTTCCAGGTGTCCAGAAAAGCGATGCTCATATCACCGCGGCTCAACCACTCGCCCGTTTTCTCGTCCTTCATGCGTTCGTTCCAATAATCAAAGTCAGTCGAGAATGTCAGCGGCACCTTCTTTTCCCAGGCGTCGTGCAGTTTGGCGACGGTCTGGCGAAAGGCCGCTTCGCTGCCGCGGTACTTTGTAAAAGGCGTGTCGGTGCCGGCGCGAAAGATTCCCTTCTCAGCCATCTGCCGGTGATGTTCGGGCGTCAGAGCGTTGCCGTGAGCGATGATGTAGATGCCCGCGTCGATCGCGCGTTGCGCTCCCTCGGCCGTCTGCACGTGGCCCTCAACTTTGCAGCCACCTTTGGCGGCTTCCCGGATTGCCAGCTTAATATCATCGACCGAATAACCCCACGGTTTGCAATCAATGCAAAGCTTTATCGTCCGGGCGCCAAACAACATGTTCTGACGAATCGCTTTGACGATTTCATCGGGAGTGTCAGCGTCGATGTATTCGGGAAACATGATGTTGTGTTGCTTGTACATCTCCGGTGTGGGCCAAAGCTGTCCACCGGTGCTGCCAATGATTGGCCCGGAAGGAATCACGGTTGGGCCAGGCAGCCATCCCTGTTCGATCGCCTGGCGCAGCGCGGTGTCAGCATAGAGCGCGTTGTTACCAACATCGCGGATCACCGTGAAGCCCGAACTGAGCAGTTGAATACCGTTCGACGCGGCTTGAATAGCGCGCAGTGGCGAAGACTCCATAACGTAAGTCAGGTAGTAGTAGTTGTTCTCAGGCTGCTCCTTGTAAGTAATCGCCATGTGCGTGTGCGCATCGACGAGACCCGGCAGGACCGTCAGCCTGGACAAATCAATGACCGTCGCTCCCGGAGGAATCGCGAGATTCGCACCTATCGCTTTAATCTTCTCGCCTTCAACAATGATTACCTGATCGGTTGCGGCCGTTCCGGTTTCCGGATCGATCAGACGGCCGGCTTTGATCGCGACAATTGAATTGGCTGGCGTCTGGGCCATCGACGGCGCCGCGGTGACTAGTAACAAGATCAAAACTGCGAAGACTTCGGACGGTTTGCGCATAGTTCACTCCTTTGGTTTTCAGTTGTGCGCCGGGAGCGGTCGCTCGAGGCACGCAGGATTGCTATAGATGAGCGGCGGGATTCTATCGGAGATTGCGGTGAGGCGCTAGATTCTGGTCATGAACAAAAGACTCTGAGTACGTGGCCGTAGCACTGCGCGGCGGCAGAATGGCCGGGCTGCTGTCCTTGCGAATCAACTGCTCAGGGGTGCCGCCATCGATCGAGACGCGCCACATCACTCGTTCATTCGTGGGACTGCGGGTTGAGTAATACATCCAGGCGGCGAGGCACGATCGCGTCCGCAAATCAGGATCGCGCTTTTGTCGGGAAGCCATGAGATGTCTCTTATCGTCGTTCGACACCGGGCTAAAGGCCGGTGTGAATCAGATGTCACGGCCTCGGGCTTTTGAGGTAAAGCTCAGCGGTTACTAATTCAAATCATCCGCGGCTGAACGCTGGGGATCGGTTGCCGCCAGCGCTCCAACCGGGACCGTAAGCAGCGGCGCAACGCCGTGACGCAGGACCCTTTCACTGTGGCTGCCGCGTAACGAATCGAGAAATTCATTTCGCCCATCGGTCGACATCACAATCAAATCGGAGCTGAGATCTTTTGCTGCGCCGACAATACTCTGAATGACGTCACCGGTGCGCAGATCCTTTGCCCACGTCCATCCCGGGACTTCGGGACAGCGAACGGCTGGCATGGTGTCGGACGCGCCGACGTGCATGAGCGTGAAGATTCCTTCGGGACAATTCAATCTCTGAATCAATCTAGCGGCTGCTGCCACAGCCGGTTCCGGACGCGGTGAACGCGCCACAGGAATCAGCACCCGATGAAGGTTTACCGATCCGTCCTCAGCCGAAACAAAGCCTTTGGCCCCACCGGGAATAAACAGGGTCATCTGCCAGGCAGTGCGCGCAATCGGTTCAGAGACTGATTTCCCCAGCCAGCGAACGCCGCCGTCACGTTGGCGCGTGGCTAACACGATCAAATCGATATCGTGATGTTCCAAATACCCGAGCACTGCTTTGATCGGATCGTTCATCTCAGCGACGATTTTCCGAACATGGATTCCCAGCTCGCCCACGGCGGATCGCGGACTGTTCTTCGGAATTACTTGCCAGCGTTCAAGCGTTTCGCGGACCCCGGGGAAGCTGGCCCATTCCGGCTCTCCCTGCGGCGACACATTAAAAAGAGTGAACTTCGATTTTGCCAGGAGCGCGGTTTTCAGCGCGTGGTAAAAAGCAACGAGACTGCCCTCGGAAAAATCCGTCGGGTGCAGGACACTTTCAATAATGGGGTCGACCGCTTCGATTGTTTGGCTCATATTGGCTTTTGATCTTTCGCACCACCGCAAATTGAGAGTTGACTCTAGAGGCCCGGTACCTGGGCAACAACTGTCAGAATTAACAGGTTGTAGGCCGATGCTGGAACCGCTGGCATTTCGTTTCAGTCGAAGACGCGAGGCGTCATAAAATTGGAGGCTAGTGGGTACCGTTTGAGTCACAAGGTTCAGAGTTCAGCCTTCAGGCTGCCGTTTCGCAGTGCAAGCTGAAGCTTGAACTCTAAACCGCATTACTACTTGAGCAATGAACCTTGATGAAGTGCTCGCAAAAATGGAAAATGCTTCTACGAATACGTCGCCGCCGGGCGAATTCCCAACAGAAGGAGACATTCGATGAAGGCTTTTTCACTACTTCCACTTTTAGCGATGCTGATCTTTCCTGTTCCGAATCCTCAAACACCGGCGCCGGACGGCAGCCCGATCTCAGTGCTCACCTTCAAATGGACCAAGACCCATCAGACGATTGACACGTCGACGCCGGACAAGCCCCTGCCGGCACGCGCAATGACGCCGAATGATAAGGCCTATGCGCGCAGCGCGCGCATCAATGATCCCGCCGGCAAGCGTGATCCTAACGAGGATACGGTTGACGCCCGCGGCGTCGCGTTGGAACAGAGTGTTAGAGATGCGGAGAAGGGAGGTCCGAAGACGGTTGGCGCCTATGCTTATCAAGCGAAGATCCACAACGCGAGCAAGCAAGTTGTCGAGGTCGTGTTCTGGGAATATCAATTCATCGATTCGACTAATCCCAACAACGTGACACGCCGGCAGTTTCTTTGCGGCATAAACCTCAAGCCTGACAAAGACAAGGACTTGCAGGCTTTCAGTTTAGGAGGACCAACTACGGTGAATGCCACCGCGGCCAACAGTCCGTTTCAGGAAAAGGTTTTGATTAATCGCGTGGAATTCGCCGACGGAAAAAGCTGGATGCGCAAGGACTGGAACGCCAACGAGATTAAAGCCGGCTATCAGCGCGCAATGGCTTCACCCTGGTCACCAACCGAAATGTGCCGAGCTTTATAAGGTACACACTCCTCTGGAGTGCTGCTTATGAGCAGGAGGCGTGCGTACCGCTCAAGGCACCTGACGCAAAACGATCTTCCGATTCCGATTTCCCAGTCTTACCACCATCGGATTGTTGACTTGAATTGGATAGTCCTGACCGTCAACGTTGATCACGAAGTTCATCGGCGCGGGCGGCCTTTCCGGAACCGCGGCTTGCACGGGCGGAGCCGGCTCGGTCGGTTTCGCGATATCAACTGTGCGAGTCATCAGATTAGTCGCCACAACCCGCCAACTCTGAGGCGAACAACGCAGGCGCAAACCCGGCGTATCAACCTCCGCTGATTCCTGCGGCGCGAGGGCGTCAATTTTGAAGAGCCCCTCGCCGCAACGCGTGGCGTTGGCGTCATAGAACGTGGCCCAGCCGCTCACATAGGTGTAGAAATTGGGCGTCGTATTCTTCACCGAAAGCTTGATGTTGGTAACCGGCGAGTCCTCAGCCCCATTCAACACCTGAGTAAGCAGGCGCGCTTCCAGCGCCGGCGCTGATTTGGCATCAAGGGCAATGACCGTTTCAGTTAAAGCGGCGCGTTGTTCGTTTGGTTGCTGGGCCTGGATCACAAACGCACCCAGGATGATAAGAGTGACTGCGAATAGAAATTGTCTCACGACGGATCTCCTTACTGTCTGAATTCTCGACGGTTGAAATTTTTGTCGGATGGCCGCGCGTAAGCCAGGCTCCATAGCCTCATTACGGTCGGACTTCTGACATTAAAGTTTCTTCAAAATACTCTGCGCAAGTATCTTAGATCGGTTCAGCTTTGCCTTGGCATCGGCTGAGCCGCCAATGCTGATGCGAAAGAACTTATCATCTTTCAGGACGTACAGTGCGCCGCCAATGCGGCTGGCGCTCCAGAAAGCTTCATCGCCCAGGCCTTTGACTCGCTCCGGCGGCAAACCTTCTTCCTCTTCTTCACCTTCGCGGCGATCTTTGGCCTTTCCTTTCTGATCTTTCTTTTCCCGCTCACGTTCGCCCCTTTTTCCCTCGCGGTCCGCTTCGTCGGCTTCGCGGAAAGTTCGTTCCCAGAAATCTCGCGGGTTGGGCGCCCCCGCCCGTTCCGTTGCGCTGGTAACGTTCAGGACCACAGAGTTGGCCATTGTCGGCATTTGGTAGTAACACTGCGCCACAATGAAATCTCCATCCTGACGATCCGATCGCTGCGCATCTTTGTAGGCTTCGCCCTGAACGCTCTTGAGCTCTTCGCTGGTTAGAAGATTGCAAATATCTACCTTCGACTTCACCGCCGGCGCGGAGCTGACCGGCGACGTCCCCGGATTTCCGATTGCGGCCGGCGTTGGCGTCGCAGCGGTCGCGGTATTCGGATTTGCCGGCGCAGAGTTTTCCGCTGACTTACAACCGGCACAGATGATCAATAGTAATAAGACAATGGTGTAGGATTTCATCGACGCGTTGTCCCTTTCAAAATTACTCTGAGCTTCGCGGGCGCAGCCGCACCACATCACCCGTTGCGGTGAGCCGATAGGCGCAAACCTGATTTCGTCCATTCCGCTTCGCGCGATACAAAGCTGAATCGGCCATCTCAACCAGTTGAATCGGATCCCGGCCATCGTCGGGGAACGAAGCAACGCCGATACTGATGGTAATCCGATGAGTGGGCCGCGGCTCGGCGCCGTTGCGACGAGCTGCAGGAAACTCGTGCTTTTCAATTGCCGATCGGACGCGTTCGGCTGCGATCATTCCCTGCGAATAATCCGCGTCCAGCAGGAAGGCTGCGAATTCTTCGCCACCGAAACGCGCTCCGACATCACCCGCGCGTAAAGATTTCTTGATTACGGCCCCGACTTCTTCCAACGTTTCGCTTCCAACCAGATGCCCGTAAGTGTCGTTCACATTTTTGAAGTGGTCGATGTCCATCATCAGCACGCAAAAAGGCATGTTCTCAGCCTCAGCGCGGGCGGCTTCACGACGCAGCTCAGAGAAGAACGATTTGCTGGTGAGCAACCCGGTCAGTTCATCGTGGACCAGGAGCCGATGAATCTGTTGCTGAAACTCGCGATCGATTTCATCCAGCATTTCGAACCGGATAAGTTGATCGCCGACTTCGAACTTGTCACCATCCTGAAGAAAAGCCTTTTCAATCCGGATGCCGTTCAGAATCGTGCCGTTGGTGGAACCTAAGTCAATCAGGCTATAGCGAGTTTCGCCGGTTTCCTCGTCGCGCTCGGTAGTAATCCGCGCATGTAACCGTGACGCACGCGAATCGTTAATTCGGATATCAGCTTCCAGCGCGCGGCCCATCGTCACGTGTTCGCGTTCAAGCGGAATCTGCACTGCCAGCAATTCACCGCGCAGGAAAACCAGGGCCGGCCGCAGTTCGCGACGATGCTGATACTGGCCGGAATAGGTATCTATTTCGTCCGGCTGTTTATCCAGCGATGTATCGTCAGATTTATCTGGCATGCGGCCTGAGCGCACCAGTTGTGCGAGGGATCTGTTTATTAAACTACCGGAACGTTCGCGTATCTTAACGCGGCTCATAGTGTGCGACAAGCTTTCGCTTGTTATGGTTTAGAGACAATCCGAGCGGCTGGGGACAGGGCAGTGTCATAGTTTGGCTCCCCTCTCCTTTGGGAGAGGGTTCACATACTTGACTCACCGGTAGCATCGTACCGATCTAATCGGAGCTACTCGACCCTGGACGTGAGCCTTCAGCGAGCTGCGAAGCAGCGTCTAGAGTTAAGCCCAAGGCGAGGCCTTGCGAGCCTTGGGTCAACCACCTTATTTAATCGAGCCCCGTAGGGGCGACAGCGATCACTGGTTATAAGCGCGACACTGTCTACGAATTCGCTGTCGCCGCTTCGCGGCTTGGCGACTCCAACGAACCATTACCCAAGGCTCGCAAAGCCTCACCTTGGGCTTAACTCTGGCCGCTGCTTCGCAGCTGATCGCCGCTGAGACTGGCTACTGTCCCGGCGAATTATTCCGAGCTTCCCGTATCACCCCTCACTCCGACTCTCTCCCAAAAGGAAGAGGGGGAGTCAAACTAAGACACCACCAGGGACACACCCTGCTTGTGCGAGGCCCGTGCTGCTCCTATAATTCTCGTTCAACTATTTGGCATGATTCATTGCAGTTAGTTACTGATCGCGAGAAATGCGAGTTTCCTGAGGGAAGTATCGATGGCCTGCACCGTAAACAAAGTCCCGATTGAACTGCTGGTTTGTCCTAATTCTCCGGCCAATCTGTCGGTTGAGCGGGTCGCCGAAGCGAAATTGCCGACTGAGTGGGGCGACTTCCTCATCGCCGGATATCGTTCAAAAACGAGCGACGAGGAATTTGTCGTGCTGTACAAAGGCGAGCTAAGGCCCGACGTCCCCACGCTGGTGCGCATTCACTCGCAGTGCCTGACCGGAGATGTGTTTGGATCTTCAAAGTGCGATTGCGGCGCACAGCTTCATCGTACTTTGCAGATGATTCAGGAAGAAGGGCGCGGCGCAATCGTCTATCAACAGCAGGAAGGCCGCGGGATCGGCATCCTCAACAAGATACGCGCTTACGCTTTGCAGGATGAAGGCGCCGACACTGTCGAAGCAAACGAACGCTTGGATCTCCCGGTTGATGCCCGTGATTATCGTCAATGCGCTGAAGTGCTTTTCGATCTCGGTCTCTGCAAGGTGAAAGTGATCTCGAACAATCCTGGCAAGCTGCTGGCGCTGGAAGAAGCCGGGCTGGAAATTGTCGAACGGGTTTCGATTGAAGTTGAATCTTCAGAGCCGGCGGCGAGATACCTGCAGACCAAGAAAGAAAAAATGGGCCACCTGCTGGATCTCAAAGCAAGTTGAGTCTGGCCCTCATGCTTCGGTTTTTAGTCGCCAACCGTTTTTGTTATTTCGGAAGGGTAGTAATGCTATGATCCGAAACAGTCGCCGGTAATCAGATACTCCTTCAAGAGCGAAAATTTTCCAGCCTCGAAGTACAGGCCGCCAGGAGGTAAAACTCAAGCGTATGAAACGACCGATTTATGGCTTGTGTTTTTCGCTCTTTCTTCTGTTCGCAAACTCGCTGCAAGCTTTTCCCGAGAGATCAACTCTTCTCAACCGGATCGAGGGACAGGTCTATGACCCGAATCGTCGGCCGGTTCAAAACCTTCATGTCGAACTGCTCAATGAAGTAGATTCGGTGATTCAACGAACCAAGACAAATACTTCCGGCCGTTTTTCCTTTGTAGGTGTGCCTCCCGGACGTCTGAGGGTGAGAGTTCTGACTTTTGGCACAAACTTCATGGAGCAGACTCAAGAGATCGAAATCGTCCGGACTAGAAATAACAATGACGTGGATTACGTTGACATCAGCCTTCGATATGATCGACGCAACCGCGGGCCAGAAACCGAAATGCCTCCGGGGGTGATTTTTGCGCAGGACATTCCTCCGGCAGCAAAATCGTTGTACCTCAAAGGCATTGCTGATTTTGGTAAAGATCAAGACCGGGGAGTGGAGGAAATTGAAGGAGCACTAAAGATTTTTCCAGAATATTTTGATGCCCTGAATTGGATCGGCAAGGAATTCATCTCTCTCAAACAGTATGAAAAGGGTTATCCGTATCTGCTAAGAGCTATCGATGTAAACCCCCGCAGTCCTTCTACCTTTTACAGTCTGGGTTTTGCTTTTTATCAGATGAAGCAGTATCCCGCCGCCCTGGAAGCTGCCAAAGCGACCACGATGCTCGCGCCTGGCTCAATTGACGCGCAACTGCTATATGGGACGATTTTGCGAATAACGGGAAGTCATACTGAGGCGGAAACAGTTTTGCTTAAGGCCAATGCTCTGGCAAAAAAGATGAACGCGGAGGTGCACTGGCAATTGTCACTTCTTTACAACCGGCTCAACCGCAATCAAGAGACGATAAATGAACTGGAAGCGTTTCTCTTACTCGTACCTGACTCGCCTGATAAGAATAAAATCCGAGACATGATCGCCAAACTAAAAACCTCGATCGACAAAAATAAGTAGGTCGCCTCACAATCGGCATTCAGGTCCGAAGTACTTACTTATGCCTATTGCAAATTCGATTAGCGCAAAGGAAAGCCCGCTCTCGCGTGAGAGCGGGCTGCCTGGCGTTCCAGTTAAATGATCAACTAGAAGCTGAATCGAAGACCGAATCTAACGCTACGGGCGGACTGATATCCCGAAGGCGCTCCGTAAAGGCTACTATGCGGATTTGGCCTCCCGGTTAGACTGGGAAGACCGCCATTTTCGAGTTGGTTAAGTTGGGTCCCGATTTCTCCGTTCAGGATCTTGTTTAAAATCGGAATCAAGGTTTGAGTTGCTTGATTGTACTTGGGGTCGATGTCCGTAGCCCCAATTGTGTTTGTAGTTCGGTACCTGGTCGTAGTAAAGCTGGTCACCGTATTCTGGTTGAAGACGTTCAGGACATTAAAGTCGAAGGCCAGTTCATAACGACCCTCTTCCTTACCGAACCTGTAATGATGGGTCCAGGAAACATCCGTTTGCGTGAAGGCTGGAGTTCTTCCCAAATCACCCCGCTTAATTAGCGGAATTGAAGTGGCAACGACAGTAACAAACGTCGTCTGCGGTGTTCCCTGCATCGCCTGGTAGAAGAAAGAAAAGTCATCAAAGTGTCCCCTGCTCCTCCACCGATCGAACTCGTACCCGCCGTATGCCTTGAAAACATGACGACGGTCAGTCGCCAAATATCCGTTATCAGGCTGGCCGGTCGCGGTGAATCCGTTAATCGGATAGTCAAAGAAACGCTCAACACCAGGGTCGGTCCGTCCGTTCTCGTCAGAACTCGCAAGTCCTGAATAGTTACCCCACAAATACCCCAGGGTATAATTCGCATTGAAGTAGTAGTGGTCAGCGAGCCGCTTGTTCAAAACTATTTCAAGCGCCCGATACAGCCGTTGCGGTTTCGCCGATTTTGCGGTCCCGTTTGCCTGGTCAAGTTGCAAATCCAGACCCTCGCCGGGGTTGCCAACCGGATAGTTTTCCGACTGGTTTAATCCCAGGATGGCGTGGTCTTCCTGGGCCTGCGCCACATTCTTTCGGGTGAAGCGGGCCGACAAGACGTAGTTCTTGCGGAACTCTCTTTCAAAGCCAACCGTAAATTCATCCTGCCGGAAAGGCTCCAAATTCGGGTCCACGCCGGTAACTACCAGTCCGAGGGCCTTGAATTGCTCTGCGGTCAAGTTTGACGGAATCCGAAAGTCTATTTGTAGCTGACTCAATCCTCCTACCGTTGAAGGATTTCCGCCGCCCCGGGGATCTGTCCACCCACCCAGAATCCTGTCGGGTGTGTAGAAGCTGTAGGTGGGATTTGCGGCCGTGATTGGGAAATAGTCTACGCGGAAGAAATCGCCGCCGAACGAGCCGCGCGGCGCGGCAAATTTCAAACGGTCATAAAACCAACCGTAACTCCCGAAAATCTTCGTCTTACCGTCACCGAACACATCGTAAGCGCCGCCCAGGCGAGGCGCAATTTTCTTGCCCCAACCGAATTCAATACTTGGGATAGCGCTTCCGGCTAATACGTCGCCGGCATTAAAGGATGGCACGAGTTCTTTTTCGAAGCGAACACCCAAATTCAGGGTGAGACGACCCGAAGGCTGCCATCCATCCTGGAAGTAAATGCCCTGGTATTGGTTCTTGCCAATACCCTTCGTGCCACTCCGGTTAAGACTTCCGACACCGATACAGCTTGCTGATCCAAGCGTGCACTTAAGGCTGGCGGCGGCCGGTAGCGCCTGGGCAAAATCCTGTCCGTAAAACAGCTGCACAGTACCAGTGCCGGCGTTACCCGACAAAACGTCATTTGTGATTCTGCCCAGCAGATACCCTCCCTTGAAGTCGTGTCTGCCGCCAAGACCACTAACAAGATAGCTGGCGTCCGCAGAGAACTCATTCTTTAGGGAAACATCACGAGTGGTAATGGAATTAGCGGAGAGATTTTGGTAACCGATACCTCCGGGACATCCGGTCACAATCGATGCGTAGGCGGTTGCCGATCCACTGCATATCGAGCGGACTCCCTCTGGAATCGCGTAGTTTCCAGCCTTTTCATTCTGAAAAGCCCGCCCATAACGCGCCGTGACGATCACGCTGTTGGTCGGGGTCCACTCCAGGTGACTCGTAAAATTGTTCGAACTGGTCCGCCCACCTCGTATGGCCGCGTAGCCCCGGGAAGACCACAGACCTCCGCCGTAACTGGTGGCAACCGGCTGGGAAGTGGTGATATTGGCGAAAGGAATGTTGCCGTGAGTAATCTGCGGATTCCACAAATAAGTCACTCCACCTCTCAGCTTTGAGAAAAACTGAGCATCGATTTTGCCAAAAGCATATTCGTTTTTCGTCCTGACTCTATATCTAATCGGAGCTAATGGATTTCCGGCGGAGTCCAGTCTCGGAGTAGGAACAAATTTCCCAGTCGTAAAGTTCGAATTGCTGATTGCATTGATGAAATTCGAGGTGCGGTTCGTGGTAAAAATCTGCGGCGAATAGCTGGCCAGGAACCACACGCGCTTTTTGACAATTGGCCCTCCCAAGGTTCCACTCGGGTAAAGATTCGAGAAGTCATCTTTCTTGTTGGCTATGGCATAAACAATGTCAGGGTTGGCAGCAATCGCGGCCGCGCTGGAACTACTCGAAACAAACCGCGACGGCGTAAATCTCGGTGAGGGCTGAAGTGCGCTGAGCTCAAATGCCGCGCCAAAATCTCCGTGAAAAGTGTCCGAACCCGATCTGGTAACAACTGAGAAAACGGCTCCGGAAGCTCCGCCATGTTCAGCTTCGAAACCTCCGGTTTTGATCTGAATTTCAGAAACAAGCTCGGTCGGAATGTTGTTGACGCCATTAAGAACTCCGGTTCGAAAATTCTCAACCGATAGTCCGTCTATCAGAAAGCTGTTTTCTGAACCCGAAGCCCCGTCAACTTGAAAACCACCCGAAAGACCTTCTGGTCTGGTTGCCGGGGAAAGTCTCAAAAGCGAATTAAAGCTAGTCCCCTTAGGTAACTGCTGAATCATTTTGGGGGTAATGTTCGTTTGAACTTTACTAGCGGTTGGATCGATAACCGCGGCCATATCAGAAGCAGCAATATCAACCGTCGTGGTTGATGCCGTAATACCCAACTTTACGGGGACCACGGTAACTTTCTCGACGGCCACGGAGATATTCTCTACCGTAGCAGCCGCGAAGCCGCGACCTGCAATGGTGGTGATTTTGTAGGTACCGATAGGAACCTGCTGAATGCGAAATTCGCCTTCATCATCGCTTTGAACGGTTCGCTTAAAGCCCACCGTGACACCGGTCAAGGTAATGCTGACATTAGGAACGACAGCTCCATTCGGGTCGGTGACCTTACCTTCGAGGTCTCCGGTTGTGCGCTGTCCGAAAACAGCGGTTGCGAAGCATAAGACGAGAGATACCGTCAGGACAGTATGTCTGGGGCTAATTTTCATTTGTCCTCCTGTGCGCCGGTTGTGCCGGCCAGTTGTCGCGAACGTGTGGGCGCAAACCTATTCGGGGAAGGCCTGCATGTACAAATTTTTTGACGGGCGTCCCATTTTTTGGATATTGGGGCTGGATGTCAAGCGATTTCCGTTCGCTTCGTGAGATTTATTTCGGGTGTCGCTAAATCGCCGGTAGCATCTGCGGCCCTGGCAAATGATCGAGGAAGGGCGCGGGATCGGCGTCCTCAACAAGATTCGCGTTTACGCTTCGCAGGATGAAGGCGCCGACACGGTCGACGCAAACGAACGTTTACATCTTACCGTTGATGCCCGTGATTATCGTCAATGCGCTTGAAGTGCTTTTCGATCTCGGTCTCTGCAAGGTGGAAAGTAATCTCGAATCCTGGCAAGCTGCGAGCGTTTGGAAGAAGCGGGATTGGAGCGCAAGCGTCCTAGCTTGCAGTCGCTGTCGCTCAATCCACTCAGGCAAGCGGGACGGTTGCGCTCCAGTCACGTTCGATCAGAAGCTAGCGAACTTTTGGAATGTCGATCCACTGCATCGCGCTGCCGATTCGCCCACTCTTCATATCGCGCACGCCGACCCGGACCTGATACAAACCAGCGGGGAGCCAGGCGTGAAAGGCGTAGACAGCCTGAGAGCGTCTGTCGGCTGAAGCATTTTCCGGAACCGGAAAAACTCTGAGTCGTCCAACAAAACTGTTCAGTGGCTTGCCCTTGTCGTTATAGAAAATTCCGCCAATATCCAGGTCGGATGACTGGTTTCCGTCATAAAGTTCAAAGGTCAGAGCTTCGCGGCTGATTTGAATAGTGGCCGTCACCTGCGTGCCCACTCCGGGCATCTGTGAAAGAGTTAACTCCAACGACGTCGGTATCTGACTTTGAGACAGCGGCGCGTCGATCACGATTCGCATATCGTCCTCGCGCGTCTTTTCGGGATCCTTTTCCGACTTTTTCTTTAACGACAGTATCGGCAAGGGCGCCGTCTTGAAATAAGTGCCGCGCAGTCGAACCGTTAGTTCCGGACGTCCAATTATGCCGGCTTCGATGTGATTGAACTTGCCGCGTTTTTGCTCTTCAGTGTCGGGACGCCAGGCGAGGAGATAGTAATTGGCAGTTTCGTCGAGGACCTTGTCGACAAATTCGGCCATCGGAGCATTTGTGTTGCGAAACGCTCGGCCGCCCGTGTCGCCGGCCAGCGAATTAAGTCCGTCCTGCGAGGCCATCACCTCGCCAATGTTTGTGAGGGACATCAACCCGCCTTCAGCCATCGGCCGATCGTTCTGGGCGCCGAGTACCTCGCTGATGATCCCACGCGCGTCGAGCGTGTTAATTACCACCCCGGCACGTCCCGCCGCATCGGTAATTCTCTTGATGCGGGTCATTGATCCAGTCTTGCGATCGTTGAGATAAAACCCGTCGGAAATCATGAAAGCGATTTTGCGTCCCGGCAATTGAGCCGCCATGCGCATCAGGTTCTCCAACATGATTAGGGTGTTGTCGGTGGCCGGCGAGGCCATGACCACCATTTCCTGAGCACGTTCCCGAACCGCCATTCTCAGCGCCTCGGGCCCCATCGTACAGATGATCTGGGTTCCCGCTTTGACGCAGTTCTGCTTCATTAATTCTGAAATGTAATAGTTGAGAGCCGCCTGGTCGCCGTCGCGGATCTTCATAGCGATGTATTCCGACATGGGTGGGGAATCCATGTCGAGCTTGGTACTGGTCCGATAGTTAAGCCGGGCCACCGCTGACCGCAGAGCCACGCGGTCGTTGCTGAACTGCTGGAGAAACCCTATCTGGCCACTCGATGAAGTGATCGCAACCAGATCGCTTTCGGACATTCCTCGATCGATGAATTCGGTAATAGCTTTGCGCGTTCGGGACAGACTATCGGGAGCCAGATGCAGATCGTCAACATAAAAGATCACCGTTCTTCCGCGGCTCGTCGCTGTTGACGTGGTGGCGGGATTCGTCGTTTTTGAGCCAGTGCCAGCGGACGCGTTGCGGTCTGCGCCTGCTTTACCGGAAGTAACGCGGTCAAAGAAAGAGATCGTCTGTGGTTTGTTATCGACCTTGAGCGCAAACTGTTCGGCCTTTAAGCCGTCGACGAAATGGCCTTGCTTATCAAAGACCATGACGTCGGTTTGAACCAGTTCGGTATTGACGCGAATGACGTCATCCTGCTCCGGTGAAGGGGCGGGTTTGGTTTGGGCTTGCACTGAAGCAACCACGCCGGCGCACACCAAGCCAATAAGAACACGTTGGAAGTAAGGAACAAGACACTTCATAAGTTACCTACTGCAAAAATCCAGGTTTTAGAAATGAGAAATCGCGGCAGGGATTCGGGAGCCCTAACGAACTACTTTCGGAATGTCGATCCACTGCATCGCGCTTCCAATTCGACCGCTCTTAATATCGCGCACGCCGACTCGAACCTGATACAAGCCGGCCGGCAGCCACGCGTGAAAGGAATAGACTGCTTGATTGCGTCTGTCGACCGATGCGTTTTCAGGAACTGGGAAGACTCTCAGTCGCCCGACAAAACTGTTCAGCGGTTTTCCCTTGTCATTATAAAAGATTCCGCCAATATCCAGGTCGGACGACTTCTTTCCATCACTAAGTTCAAACATCAAAGCTTCGCGACTGATTTGAATCGTGGCCGTCAACTGCGTGCCCACTCCGGGCATCTGTGAAAGAGTCAAGTCCAACCCGGTCGGGATCTGTGTTTGCGAAATCGGCGCGTCGATAACCAGACGCATGTCGTCTTCGCGCGCTTTTTCAGGATCCTTGTCCGACTTTTTCTTTAACGAAAGTATCGGCAGTGGCGCCGTCTTGAAATAGGTGGTGCGCAGACGAACGGTCAGCTCCGGCCGCCCAATTATGCTGGCCTCGATATGATTGAACTTGCCGCGCTTTTGCTCTTCAGTGTCGGGACGCCACGCGAGCAGATAGTAATTCGCCGTCTCGTCCAAAACCTTCTCGACGAATTCAGCCATCGGAGCGTTGGTATTGCGAAACGCGCGACCGCCCGTATCACCGGCCAGCGCATTCAAGCCGTCCTGCGAAGCCATCACCTCGCCGATGTTTGATATCCCCCCGTCTGCTGACATGGGCCTGGGATTGTCGGCGCCGAGCATCTCGCTGATGATCCCGCGCGCGTCGAGCGTATTGATTACCACCCCGGCGCGGCCCGCAGCATCAGTGATTCTCTTGATGCGGCTCATCGAACCTGTTTTGCGATCGTTGAGATAGAAGCCGTCGGAAACCATGAAGACGATTTTGCGGCCCGGCAATTGGGCTGCCATGCGCATCAGGTTTTCCAGCATGATCAGGGTGTTATCGGTGGCGGGCGAGGCCATCGTCACCATTTCCTGCGCGCGTTCGCGAACCAGCATTTTCATCGACTGGTGTGACATTGTGCAGATAACCTGGTCCCCTGATTTGAAGCAATTCTGCTTTTGTAACTCCGTGATGTAGGAATTGATAGTCGCTTCGTCGCCGTCGCGGATCTTCATGGCAATGTATTCCGACATGGGTGGCTGATCCATGTCGAACTTGGTACTGGTCCGATAGTTAAGCCGGGCCACCGCTGAGAGCAGCGCTATCCGATCATTGCTGAACTGCTGGAGGAACCCTATCTGCCCGCTGGATGAAGTGATGGCGACCTGATCGTCTTCAGACATCCCGCGATCGATGAATTCGCTCAGCGCTTTTCGCGTTCGGGACAAACTGTCGGGAGCCAGGTGCAGATCGTCAACATAAAAGATTACCGTTCTGCCGCGGCTCGTCGCCGTTAACGTGTTGGTGGGATTCGTCGTTCTTGAGCCGGTGCCGCCGGACGCGTTGCCGTCTGCGCCTGCCTTACCTGAAGTAACGCGGTCAAAAAACGAAACTGCCTGCGGTTTGTTATCAACTTTGAGCGCGAACTGATCGGCCTTCAAACCGTCCACGAAATGGCCTTTCTTATCAAAGACCATGACATCGGTTTGGACCAGTTCGGTGTTGACGCGAATTACGTCATCCTGTTCCGGGGACGGAGCAGGTTTGGTTTGAGCCTGTGCAGACGCAAACGCCAGGAGGCACGCAACGCCGACAAGTATCCGTTGGAAATAACGAACAAGATACTTCATTAATCACCTATTGGCCGCGCAGTTTTTGAATTATGCCTTTGATCGTGTCGGCATCCTTGACCTTGGGATCCAGTTTCAAATATGCCTCAAACTCGTCGGCCGCCTCTTTATCTTTGTGCGCCCGCTGGTAGAGTCCGCCCAGGAACCTGTGCGCCAGCGCGATGTTAGCGCCGCCATTCTTGACCGCCAGTTCCAATTCGGTTTGAGCTTCATCGTAGCGCCTGATTTTGACCAGCGTCATTCCCAGATAGTAATGCGCCGAGGGGCCTGGATTGTTTCGCTTGATGGCTTCGCGCAATTGGACCTCTGCCAAATCCAGTTTCTGATTGGCTTCGTCGACTTTTTTATCGGTAAGCAACACGCTGCCGATGTTGTAGAGCGCAATTCCCAAATCCAGATGCGCAGCCGCCTCATCGGGTTTCAATTTGACCAGCGCGTCAAACGTTTCGGCCGCTTTGTCCCATTGAAAGAGCTTCAGGTATTGAGCGCCGAGATCGCTTAGCGCCAGCGCAAAGGTCGGAGAGGTGCTCACGGCCTGAGTGAGAAACTGGACAGCGCCTTTCGCATCGCCTTTTTGCGCGGCCGTCGCACCCTTCTGATAAAGATCGAGAGCAGCCTTCGGTACGCCGGCGAAAGCGGGATTCGACGCGTCGACTTTAGGTCGAAGCTGAATCGCCACCTGAACAATACGCCCGGAGCTGCCCAGGGTGATGCTCACCGGCTCGCGCGCGGCTTCGTAATCCTTGCCACCGTCAACAACGACCGTGAAATCTCCGGCTGGCAGGCCATTGAATCTAAATACGCCATCTTGATCTGTTACGGTCGACTGGCCGCCAAGTACATTAGTGCTCTCGAGCCGAAGTTTGACGGACTTATCTTTGTTTGGATCGCCGGCCGGAAAATAGACTCGGCCCTGAATTGTATTACTGCCGCCGCCGCTCGATAAGCCGCGTGAGCTACCGACACCCTGAGCATTCGCCACGAGCGCGGCCGAGAGGACCAACGTCAGCGAATAGACCAATCGCATAGAGAAGTCTCTTGAAAATGTATTAATGATGTAACCAGGCATAATTCAAACCCCTTCCAGACAAATCTATACCGCAGGAGAGCAAATTTGGGAAGTCGGCAATCGGGATTTAGGACTTGGCGCGCAGATCATTTATCGTGCGGCGCACTTGTTCGGCGTCGGGGGCGTTCGGCGTTAACCGAAGATATACTTCCAACTCATCAATAGCGCGACGGTATTGGTGCTTTTGCCAGTACAGGCCGCCCAGATATCTGTGCGCCTGCGCCAGATTTTCTCCACCATTCGAGATCGCCGTCTCCAATTCACTCTGCGCTTCGTCAAATCTTTTGACTTTGATTAAGGTGAGTCCAAGGTACATGTGCGCCGTTGGAATGGAACCTATTTTCAAAGCGTCGCGCAACTGAGTCTCAGCCTCGACGTATTGATTCGTTTCCAGCAACGCGATTCCCAAATTGAGTTTCGGGGTAAGCGCATCCGGACTAAGCTGTGACGCCAACTTGAGCGGCTCGGCCGCCCTGGCGGCGTCTCCGAGTTTCAGATACTGCACGCCTAACTCATTAAGCGCCAGCGGAAATTTAGGATAGAGCGAAACCGCACTCTTCAGATCGTCGATCGCTTTTTGCGTATCGCCGGTCTTAATCAGATCCAAAGCCTTTTTATACAACGCGCGGGCGTTCTCAGGAACCTCGGCCAGAGAAGCGTTAATCACTCCGGCCTTCATGCTGTTTTTCGGGTCGGGTTTGGGTTGCAACGTCACCATTACCGTGTAGCGACGCGACCCTGAATTGAGAATGATCCCGGAGCGACTAAGATTAGGATCGCTGTCTATCGTTACTCCTTCGCGCGCAATTTCATACTGGCTTCCGGCATCAACGACGATCGTGTAATTGCCGGGTGAGAGCCCCGCAAACGTGAACGAACCGCTGGAGTCGGTAAGCGCAGTGATCTCCGCTGAATTCAGGCTCGTCAATTTAACCTGAATCGTTCCGTCAGCACGCCGGCCGGAAGGAAAAAAGATCTTTCCCTGAATCATGTGATTCCCACCTGTGCCGGTAGACGCGCGGCCATTACCCTGACCTGCGATGGGCAAAGCGATTAAAGCGATTAAGAGGAGAGCAGGCAAAAGCGTAGCAGCCAGCGATGACTGCGTGCGACCGTGGGCGGGAAGAGAAAACATTTCAGGAACCTCCTTCGGATATTGCATTTTGAGGTATGGACAACTGTGGCGTAGATCAAAGAACAAGTGCCCCAGCTTCGGGTGGCTGGAAAAAGAAAAAAGGGGAGAGGCGCTTAGTATTGCGCCTCTCCCCGATTGGGTCAAATGAAATCGCCCTTAAAGGCTGAACGATTCGGTTAGAAGCTGAACTTGGCGCCAAACCTGAACGCCGACGGAGCCTGAATCAGCAGTGCCGACCCGTAGAACGGATTGACGACTGGCGGGACTCCGGTGACGCCGCTGTTAATCGAGAAGGTTTGGTCCAGGGTCAGGGCGCGCTGGCTATTGAAGACGTTGAACCAGTCTCCAGTCAGACGCAACTCTTTGCCTTCACCGACCTTGATTGGGTAATAAACGCCCAAATCGAGGTTCATGGTCGTGGGCGTTCGGTGTGTGCCGATGCTGTCAACCACATTCGGGAAGCCAGTCTGCACCGCGGTCACCACCGGGACGGTGGCTGTGCCGCGCTGTACGCCGAAGCCTTCGTTGTTGCCATAGATCGGATGCGGAATCAGCTGATTGAACGGCGTTCCGGACTGGACGTAGAAGTTTCCACTGATGAGAAGCTTGAACGGGGTCCGATAGCTGCCGTTGAATTTGAACTGATGCGGCCGATCATTGGGCAAGCGACCATAGGTGTTGTCGAGCAAGCTCTGAAGATCGAACAACGAAGTGATGTTCGGGTCAGACTGCCCATTGTCGTTACGGAAGAGGCCTTCGTAGTTACCGGTCAGGCTCGAGTAAACGTACGAAGCGATCATCTGCCAGTTATTGGTGAATCGCTTGGTAGCAGTGAACTCAACTGCGCGGTAGAAACGCTGAGCGCGACCAAAGCAGCGAGGAATACGACCCGTTCCCGGATCTCCTGCGCAAGCATTGGCTTCCGTGGTGCCGGGTTCATTGCGTCCCGGGTTGAAAATAAAGTAAGTGTCACCATCGTCAAACGAACCGTCTTCGATCACGTTTCGCATGTGACGATAGATTCCGCGAACGCCGAGGGCGAGGTCTCTGACGACTTCGTACTCGATACCCACGCTATATTCACCAATGCTCTGGGGCTTCAGACCTGGATCGATCGGCGTAGCATCCGATCCCAGGTTCGTCGAACCCGTGCTGACGCCGTTCACGATGAGCGAGCCGGCCGGTGCATTGATTGTGTTGACGTTGAAGTTCTTGTCGGTCTGAACGTCACCGCCAGCGGCGCGAACGTTCACATCCAACGGGATTGGAGTTTCAATAAACGTGGCATAGTTAGCAAACAACTTGCCTTTGCCCTTGCCAGTAAAATCCCAGGTCAAGCCAAGGCGCGGGGCCAGGTTGTCCCAGAAGTTATTGAACTTAATGTACGAGCTGCCGTCATTGTTATAGGCCTGCTCGTAATCCCAACGGGCGCCGATGCTGAACTGCCAGTCGCGCGCGAACTTGTAGTCATCCTGAATATAGAACGCTTCCGCATTTGTGTAGGTCTTTCCGACCAACTCAAAATCGCGGACGCGAGTGGTGTTACGAATGATAAACGGGTTGTTGAAGGCTTCCGCCGTGGTAATGCTGGTGACTGCCGGATTAACGGTCAGGCCCAACGCCGCCAGTGTCGCCGCCGGAATGGCTTGCGCGCGAACAACACTCGCCGCCGTCGGACAAGTGATGGCACCCGTACGAACCGTGCATACCAACCAATTGTTGGTGATACGCGAGCCGTTGGTGACGTTCGATGCACCATTAGTCGGTGTCAGACCAAGACCCGGCGTAAATGCGTAGGTAACTGCCGGACCGCTGGAGAGAGTGGCAATGTCGTACATATTTCGGAACCACTCAAAACCCCACTTGACTGTGTGCTTGCCAGCGATGTTTTGCATGTGCGCATTGATCTCATAGCGATCGCGATCCTGCGAGCTAAACAGACCGAAGCCGGGACCACGCGAGTAATTGCGCTGTAATGAACCGCCGCGGCCATCGACGAAATCGATGAAACCGGTTCCGGTACAACCGGCAGCCGGACAAGTGACGCCGGTCGAAACCGGGGTCAACACCGCGCCGTTTCTCAACACCGCAAAGTTATCGGTGACGAGCGAAGACGCGATTTCAGTCGGAATCGTATTCGCTCTCTGGAAGTGCAGACCGCCTGAGAATTCGCCGATGAAGTTCGGACGAATGGTTGAGTTCAGACGAAACGCGTAGTTGTGACCGCCGGTTTCCTGACGACCCGTGAAGGCCCGGATGTCATTACCAAACCCGTTGACGTTGGTCAGCGCGCCGGTAGCCAGAAATCCGTCAACCTTGGTGAAATCACCAAAGGTCGAGGCGGTGAAGGTGTTCGCGTTATTGAGCGCCCACGTGACTTTGCCGGCGTAGAACGGAATGGTCACCTTGTTCTGAACCGGATTGAAGAACGTCTGGGTCAGATAGTAGTTTGTGCGTTTTTGCGGATTGAAGGCGCCAAAGAACCAAAGTTTGTCTTTGACGATTGGGCCGCCAATGTCGCCACCCAGGTCGACTTCAGAGAAGCCGTTGGCAGACGAACCGGTGAACGAGAAGTTCTTGACTTCGCGCACCAGACCTTTGGTCGTGCCGTAACCGAAGAGGTCACCGTGAAACTCGTTGGTGCCGCTCTTGGTGATGACGTTGAAAATACCGCCGGTTGATTTGCCGTACTCAGCGCCGTAAGCGCCAGTCTTGATTTCCACTTCCTGAACAAACTCAAACGGAAGGTTTGCACCTGAACCACCGAACGCGGGGTCGGTCGTGTTCACGCCGTCCAGAATGTAGTTGTTCTCAGGACCGGAAGATCCGGCAACCGAAGGATCGCGATCGCGACCAGTCGCATCGCGCAATCCCGAACGGGTCACGGTCGGGGCAATCGTGTAGAGGCCCTGAACCGTTCGCTGTGTCGGGAAGTTCGAGAACTGTTCGGTCGAGACGTTCGAACCGGTGGTGTTTGCGGCAGTGTCGACAGCGGCGGCACCGGTAACGGTGACGCTCGCGGTCGCGGTCGCCAGAGAAAGCTGTGCATCCACAGTCGCGTTCCGGCCCAGGTTCACCGCCACGCCCTCTTTTTCATATTTGCCAAAGCCCGAACCCTCGATTACGACTTTGTAGGCTCCTGGCGGCAAATTGAGAATCTTGTAACGACCGTTATCATCGGTCGTTCCAGTTTGCGGACTGATCAAATTTGGGCTGGTCACCGCAACCGTGGCGCCTCTTACTGCGGCCCCGTTCGGGTCTGTGACTGAGCCTTCTATCGAGCCAGTCGTGCTCGTCTGGGCCATCGCGCTGGTAGCAAATAATGCCAGAGCCATGGCCATGACGAACATAAAGAATTTTTTCATCATCTCTATCCTTTCTTAAAAAAGCGCCTAAGAAAACAGCGCCTAATGTTTCTGCATTCAATCTAAAGGCCAACCACTCCAACCAATGTCTGGGGCAGTTGGCCATCAATTATTCCGATTATGTTTGCGATTTGCGGGCGAATTTACTTGTAGCTCTCTCTATGATCATTCCCCAAAACCGCAGATGCATTAAATCCTGCATTGGCCTTTAAGCAATGACGATGCCATAGACCTGCGCCGATTTTCGCGGCCCAAATCCATTGATTTATGGGTCATTTAGAGGAACAGCAAATCCGAAAATTCGGTTTTATTCCGAAATTCCGTAAACGCAATAGTTTGCGATCCTGTTACGAGGCTTGCAGGGTTTAGCCGCCGCGTCGCGCGGATACAGGCTAATCGTGTGATAGACTGCGACTCCAATCCAATTGCAGGTCCGAAGAATTGTCCCAACGAATCTACCGCGATCCGGTCCACAACATCATTCCTTTGCGCGACGACAGCGCTGAAGGCCGCTTGATGATTCGCTTGATCGATGCCGTTGAATTTCAAAGACTGCGTCGCATCAAACAACTGGGTCTCGGACTCTACACCTATCAGGGCGCGGAGCATTCACGCTTCACTCACAGCCTGGGCGCGCTTCATTTAATGACGCGCATCCTTGGTCAGTTAAGTGATCGAACCAACATCGCATCGGAAGACCGCGCCGCGGCCCGCGCGGCCGCGTTGCTTCACGACGTGGGCCATGGACCATTCTCACACGCAATGGAAAAAGTTCTGGGCGTGCATCACGAGCAAATAACCATGCTCGCCGTGAACTCGCCTGAAACTTCTCTACATAAAATCTTGAAGTCGTATTCGGCTGAGATGCCACAGCGAGTCGCCGCGATCATCGAAGGAACCTTCACCCCTTCGGCGTTGGCCCAACTGGTGTCCTCTCAACTTGATGTCGATCGGATGGATTATCTGCTGCGCGACTCGTTGATGACCGGAGCAAAGTACGGGCTCTACGATCTCGAGTGGATTATCAACGCGCTGCAAATTGACGAAGACGCGGATCGCATCTACGTCACTGCGCGCGGCGTCCACGCCGTCGAAGAATACCTGCAGGCACGTTACTACATGTTTCGTCAGGTTTATTTTCATCGCACGTTGCGATCGGCTGAAGCGGTTTTGCGATCGGCGCTGCAGCGATCTTTAGAACTCGTCGGGCAAGGCGCCGAGGTTTGGTGCGCGCCCGGAACTGCTTTTGAAAAGATTCTGCGGCGTCAACCCCTGAACATCATCGAGCATTTGAGCATGGATGATTCAGACGTAATTTTTCATATGAAGCAGTGGCAGCAATCGGCCGACAGGGTTTTGAGCGATCTCAGCGACCGATTTGTAAATCGGAAACTATTCAAAGCCATCGACCTGGACATGCCGCTCGACGAACGAAAGGATTTTCTGGCGGCGGCTCGCACGGTGATCGAACGCGCCGGCTTCGCGCCCGAGTATTACTTCATCGAAGATCGCGCCAGCGACGTTCCGTACTATGGTTACTACACTGCTGACGGTATCGAGCCGCGCACGCGCATTTATGTGGAAGACGGATACGCTCATCCACGGATACGGGAAATCAGCGAGGTGAGCGAAGTCGTTCGCGGTTTGGGCCAGGGGTATGAACTTCACCGGATTTGTTTCCCGGCGGAAGTAAAAGACGAGGTCTATCGTCTTTATCACGGCACATCGTCAACTGCGATTGCTAACTGAACACTAATTGGGTGAAGCAAATCTTATTGTGGTTGTTTTTCAGTATCCGATTCCAAACGCGCAATGATCTTGCGAATCTCCGGCGCATCCTTTACCGAAGGCGAAAGTCGCAGATAGGTTTCCAATTCGGCAATCGCTCCCTGGTTATTTCCCTCCGCGTTATAGACCGCTCCCAAATATCTATGAGCTTCTTTGATCTCGTCACCGGCTAAGCTAATCGCCAAAACCAATTCCTTTTCCGCATCGCCAAACCGCCGCAGATTGGCCAGGGTTCGGCCCAGATAATAGTGAGCTTGAGCAGAGTCTTTATCCTGGCTAACCGCTTTTCGTAATTCTTTTTCTGCTTCCTGAAATTGTTTCTGCAGCACCAGCACGACGCCGTAGTTCAATCGCGGAATGATCGATGCAGGATCGATCTTGAGCGCGCGCCGCAGGTCATCAGCAGCGAGAGCCAGCTCGCCCAACCTGATATGCTGCACACCCATTTCATTGAAGGCCATTACGAATTGAGGAAAGATCCCGACGGCTTTTTGTAAGTCTTCAAAGGCCGCCTTGGAGTTTCCGTCTCTGGCCAACTCCAAAGCATGCCGGTAGAACTGCAGCGCGCTCACCGGCACTCCGGCAAACGCGGCGTTTATTACTGACGCCTTCACAGTTTTCGACGGTTTCGAAACCAGGTGAATCTGTAACGTCAAAGCTTGCGCTGAAACCTTATCGTTTCTGGAGCCGGACCGACCGATCTCAATCGATTCACTAATCGGTTCGTAGTCCTTTTCGTTAATCAGCACCAGGTAAAGCCCCGGCGCCAGGTGATGAAACGAAAACGCTCCGTTGCCGTCAGTCATCGTCGACAACACGCCGCGCCTGAGAGTGTTGAGCTTAACTTCAATTCGTTTGTCCAGGCGACGTCCCGAAGGAAGGTAGATATCTCCTTGAATGGAATTCACTCCGCTCGTACCCGGATCACCGACGTTCGATTCCAACCCTCCGGTTTGAGCAAACGCTGAGTAGCCGGCGACACTAATCAATCCAAGCGCGCAAAGAATTAGAAATACGTTTCGGTTGGACGATCTATTTGTGGATTTGGGGGACATGGTACTCCTTCGTGCAAACCTATTGCCTGGAGAAAACGGGCGGAATCCCTGCTGAGCGGAGGCGGGATTATACGTAAGAACTTCGGAGTCGTAAATAGTAACGAGAACTCATTTCAGAATTCTTCTGTGGAACTCTGTGGACCTCTGTGCTTCTGTGGTGAAACTAGCCTCGGCAAAATGCCACCACAGAGACACGGAGAACCACAGAGGATGCACAGAGTCTAGCCAACTGAAAAAAAGGGGAGCCCTAAGGCTCCCCAATGCCACGTCGTTCACGACGGCTAGAAAATGAACTTCAAAGCAAGCTGAACATTCCGCCTATCAGTCGCGAACGGAACCCCAGTAAGCGTGACTCCGCAAGCTCGGCAGGCGGTTACGTTTCCTCCTCCTTCGATATCCAGCGAAGCCGGATTCACGTACAGATTCGCGTGATTGAGGAGGTTATAGAACTCGCCGCGAAGCTGGAGTTTGTATCGCTCCGTCAGGTTGATCGTTTTGTAAAGGCCCATATCAAAATTCCAAAAGCCCGGGCCGCGGAATGTGTTACGCGCCGACATGTCTATCGGATAAGGTCCTTCTTCATAACCAAAACCATTGGCATTCTGAAACACCCCGGTCATTAGGCCGCTCGTGTCGATGTAGGTAAAGGTATTCGGCGAACCCGGGACCGCGGCGGGATTGCCCGGACCATGGAACTGAACCGCTCCATTGATTTCGGCCCGCAGGCAGACGGTAACTGCGAAGGTGCAGTCATAGGCAGTAAACGGAAGGCCGGTTCTGGCGAGGAACGTGCCCGTCAAGGCCCAGCCTCCCAGGGCGCTATGAGTAAAGCCTTTGGTCGACTTAAAGAAAGGCATGTCCCAGTTAAAGCTGGCGACGAATCGGTGCCGTATATCAAAGTCCGAGTAGCCGTAGTCCAGCTTTGGATTGAAGGGATCGAGCAAGCCAAGATTAAAGTTCGCCAACGATTCACTAAACGTCGAACTGACATTGTCCTTCGCCACCGAATAGGTGTAACGAGCAGTGAATTGCAAACCCTCGAAATTGAACCAACCGCGACGATGCAGGTTGCTGCTCTGCAATCCCAGCGTTAAGCCGTCATAGCGCGACTGTCCGCCGAAGCCACGCGTGTTCATGTTGCTGTATTGGCAGTTGAGTCGATCGCTGGCGGCGCCCGTGTCGGGCCTGATGCAGGTGCTGTTGAGATAAGTAGTGCCGAAACCCAAACGGTTGAGATTCTCAATCGTGTAGAGATCGACTCCTTTCGATCCGTTGTATTCGACGGAAGCGACGGTGCCCGGAGATAGCTCTCGTTCCAGCGAAGCGCTCCACAGATGCGAGTAAGCAGTCGGAATGTCCTGCCGGACGTCTCGCAAACTCGTGATCGGCAACACGACCGTTCCGCTCGAGCCGGCCAGCGGCCCGGCATTGTTGGTTGTGATTGGCAGGAAGGGAACGTCGCCCGGCGCCGTCAACGAAACAACCGCATAGTTAGGCGGGTTTTGAATCACGTTGAAAGTGACATTGCCGAAGTTCCGCTCGTAAGCAATCCCATATCCGGCGCGCAAGCTTGTTTTGCCATCTCCGAAAATGTCCCACGCAAACCCGACGCGTGGCGCAAAGTTGTTTTTGTCCGGCTGCCAGAGCGATCCAATCGGACTGTTCGGCACGGTTTGAACTGACCCGTTGCGAATCTGATCGAACAGGCTGGCTCCCTGTCCGAAATAGAAGTTCGAGTCGAGATTCGGATTCTTATTGTGCTGTACGCCGTAATAGTCATAGCGCAATCCCAAATTCAGGGTGAGCCGCGGTTTGATCCGCCAACCATCATTTACGTAAGCGTTCCAGTCGCGATAACGATTGCTGCGGGTAAAGTCGGGTGGTCCCACCGGCAGGGTCAGTGTGTCGCCGGGAAATTTTCCCTGCGGAAAGACCGCGGCTTGAAAAGAGCTGAGCTGGCCCAGCACCAGGTTGTTCAAGCCGCCGCCGCGATTGTTGCCCAACTGTTCGACAGCCTCCTCAAAGGCGCCAAAGGCCCGGTTGTCCTGGATATAGATGAACGAACCGCCGAAGGTGAATTGATGCTTGCCACGGTTCCAGCTCAAGTCTTCGACAATTTGCGCGACGTTCTGCGGGCCGCCAAAAGGAATCGCGTTGCCCGGTGTGAATGCGGAGTAACCCGGCATTGCCACCAGAGTATTTTCCAATTGCGTGAAAGCAGTCCCCGTTAAATAAAGGGTAGGCACCGCCGCCTGTGTGCCCAACGGCTGCAGCTGATTAAGACGATTGTAAATCAGCTTTGAAGTCGAAATCAGATTGGGACGGAAGCTGTGCGTCACCGTCAGGTTGTAGTTCTGATTGAAGTCAGTCTCGCCGGTATTGAATCCGGCAAAAGGACTGAAGTTGATCACGCCCTCGAAAATGTCTTTCTTCTCGAGCGCAACTCGTCCGTACAGCTGCGTTTTGTTGGACCAGTTGTAATCAACCCGGCCCACGGTCTGGTAAGAATTCTGCGGCTGGCCGGCGCCCACATCGGTCGGCACAGGAAAACGCACCTCACCAAATGCGGGGAGAGTAGAAGGTAATGCGGCGAAGGCATTGGTGGCCGGATCAAGACCCAGATCCGTGGCAATGGTGCCGACGGAATAAACGGTACCGTTGATCGGCGTGGTCAATGGAAAGGCATTGAAGAAATTCTGAGTGGCCGAGTTCGAGGCCGCCAGTAATTCCGGTGTAGGAACGAGCACGCGCTGTTCCTGCGCGCTGCGCACTCTGGTCCATTCCGTGCTGCTAAAAAAGAACAGCTTATCTTTCTTAATTGGTCCGCCAATCGAGTAGCCGAACTGATTGCGCACAAAGTGCGGCTTCTCAACTCTATTCGCGTTGTTGTCAAAACCATTCGACGCCAGGCGCGAAACGCGATTGAACTCATAACCCGTGCCGTGAAATTCGTTGGTACCGGAACGGGTTGCCACGTCGACGATGCCGCCTGTGGCGCGTCCGTACTTGGCCGAGAAGTCATTGGTGATGACCCGATATTCCTGGACCGAATCGAGCGGCACACTCTGACCTACGGCAGCGGTAAACGTATCGACGTTCTCGCCGCCATCCAAAAGAATGTTGGTGCTCGCGGCACGCTGTCCGTTGATGGCCACGTTCGCGCCACGGCCCGTGGATCCGTTTGGATCCGAGGCCACATTGCCTGAGAGGTTGACGAAGTCGTATGGATTACGGGTCAACGACGGCAACTGTCTCAATTGTGTTGATGAAACTACACTGGAGACGTCCTGAGTTTGGGTGTTGACGGCAATGCCGGCTTCACCGATGACGTTCACCACCGAAGAAGTTGCATTCACCGACAACGTTGAAGTAATCGGAGTTTGCGATCCAACGGTCACCTGTACTCGTTGGGTGCTCGCTGCAAATCCGTTCGCGCTCACCGTAACGTCGTACAACCCGGGTCTTAAATTCGAGACCGTATAGGTCCCGTCTCCCGAGGTGGTCGCGGTGATCGTTGCGCCGGTGTCGATTGACTTAACATTGACGCTGGCGTTTGGAACCAGAGCGCCATTCGGATCGATCACCTTGCCGTTTATTTGCCCGGTTTCAGTTTGGCCCAACACTGCGGCCGACGCTAACAAGACTGTCGAAATTAATGCGTTTAGAACGAAAGAGAACTTACCTTTGCAAGTCGTCATTTGAAATGAACCCCTTCCTTGAATGCTGGACAGATTGTGTCTGGGGAATTCAGGGAGACAAGAAGCTCAAAAAGAAAGATCTGAATTCGTCTATGAAAGTCTCGTGACGAATTCAAGAAAGCCGTAACAATCTTCTTTTGTAGCTGGCCTTGGACATCTCTCAGTTTGAGGCAGGAACAAAAAAGGCAACCATGATGCCGCTCGCTCACGCGCGGATTGGCATACTCCGCGTTTCACTTTCATGCGCCACAGCGCCGGCTAAACCTGACCTTTTGATCGGCTGCCGTTTGATTGTCTGATCAGGCCGATCATTCGTCATGAGCGCAACGTCTTGTCGGTTCGAGGTCGCCAGCACTTGTTCGTTACGTTTGATCGCTCGCCACACCGTGCTGCGACTAACGCTGACATTTCGTTTGAATGAAAGAATTCGACAGAGAACCGAAAGCGAGAGCTCGGGATTGTTCGCGGCCAGTTGCAAGAGTAAAGCCAGACTCTCGGCGTCCAACTTGGAAGTCGAAAATGCACGACGCGGCGCAGGCGCCAAAGTTCCGGTGCGACGAAAACGGTTGAGCAAATCGCGAACGAAACTAAGGCTAACTCTGAATCGACGCGCAATCACTCGCTGCGAGCCCTCTCCATTTAGATAGGCCTGGATAATCCTTTCTCGTATGTCCAGAGAGTATGGCCTCATCTAATCAGTTTGGACGTTAATCATCCCGGCTCCGGTTACAGTGTTGGACTCGGATGAAACAGTAAGTTCAGGACGAACGCGAGCGCGACTGATGTCTAAAAAATCAGCTCCGAAAGTTTGGCTTTTTTCAAAATCCTGGAGTTTCACAAATCTGTGTTCTTCCCCAATTCGCATTGCCTCGATTCCAGGGATCAAAAGATCTGTGGAACGAAACAGTATTTTGTTTTTCTGGGGACCGTTGAGGCACAAACGTCCGACTTGCTGTTTGCTAGATGATGAGGACGAGCAGACTGTTGTCTGGATGTTCAATCTGGTGTTTCATTAGGCGATGTCGAGGCGGTTATTTTTCTTATTCGTCCAAATGCGGCGCGCGCATCTGGCGCGTGATTCACGGGCGGGACGCCCGTGCCACCTGGGCTTCGCCTTGTCCTGTTTGCTCGCGCTGGCTGGTGCAGCCGAGTGCCAATCTCGTCCGATTAATGTTGCGGTTCTCGATTTTGGCCCAAGCCCAACCGGCGCGCACGTAGCAAATGCGATCCGTCAGATACTTCCCGAAGACGGCGCAGCCGCTAAACAGTTCGCTTTAATCGACAAAGATTTGGCAACAGCGGCGGCGCGCGGATCTGGTTTCCAGGGTTCACTTAACCTAACGACTCTGGAAGCGCGAGATATTGGCGCGGCCATCGGGTGTGAATTCTATTTTATCGGCGATGCTCAGACGTTGAGACGATCTCCTTCGACCGGGCCGGCTTACTTCGAATCGTACGCGTCAATTTTTTTGGTGAGTGCGCGCACAGGACGATTGATTTTTTGGGAGCGGCCGCTCGAACGGCGCGACACCGCAGCCGAAGCTGAGCAGTCTTTGCTTCAGGTCCTGACCTCCGGCGACGCGCGCCAGCATTACCAGGATGAAATTCGGCGAGCACTTGAAGCCGAACGCGCGGAAAGAGAATCAGCGATTGAAAAACCGGCGGCGATTATCGAAGTGATGTCAGAAAATGAAAACGTCGAAAACAAAGACACTCGCCCGCCTCGTCCATTTCGACGTTTCAAGCCACCGTATCCCGAGGCGGCCGCTCGCGCCGAAGTCGAAGCGATCGTTGATGTTTTGGTTGACGTCGATGCACGCGGCGAAATCACCCACATGGAAATCGCGCGTTGGGCCGGCTACGGTTTGGATCAATCCGTAATCGACACAGTCAAGCAGATGCACTTCTTCCCGGCCATGCGCGCCGGCGTGGCAATACCGATGCGCGTACTCCTGCGCTATAACTTTCGCAAGCCACCGCCCGAGTCAAAAACGGCATTGCCTTAGGATTAGTACAAATCAGTTGTGAGGCACAACCTCAAAGATCAATTCCGCAGAGTCCTTGGTCCACGGACCTTCGATTTCAAAGCGCCGGCGATCGGTCAATCGGTAAACGCCTGGTGCTAGGGGTCCGTACCATTGTTTCAGACTAAAGCCATCCAGTCGTGATGTCGTTTTCGGGTCCAGGAAAAGAGTGGACACTACCTCCACCAGTCTTGGATCTTTTTCCTTTGCGTCGACAAGTTTCGCGGTTTCGTCATTGTAAGGCACAACTTTTCCATCTTTGATGGCAAACATTTTGCGGGGTGATGTATGCCCGTCAGAAATCACGGCCTTGCTTTCGGCTTATAACGCTCGATCAGCAGGTCCTGACGGCTCGGCTCTTTCACTTCACGTCCGCGCAGAAAGACGTGTTCCACTTGAGTTGAGAACTCAAAAGGATCGCCGCTCCACACGACCAGATTTGCTTCGCGTCCCGTTTGCACCGAACCGATGAGATCGCTCAAACCAAACAGTTCCGCCGGCGTCAAAGTCACCGCGCGCAGCGCGTCGTCGTAGGACATGCCGTACGCAACCGCGTTGCCCGCTTCATACTTGATGTTGCGCGCGTTGTAACGAGTAACGTCGCTGCCGTTGCTCGCCACGATTACCACCTGCACGCCGGCTTTGCGCAGCAGCGCGGCGTTCTCCTGTCGTTGATTCAACATCGCAAAGCTGTCCGGAATGTTATTCATCGCGCCGGTCAATACCGGGACACGCGCGGCCGCCAAACGGTCCGCGCACAACCAGGCTTCGGCGCCGCCGGTGATGGCTATCTTGAGATGAAAATCGCGGGCCAATGCCAGGGCCGCGTCAATCTCGTCCACGCGATTGGCTTCGACCAGCAAAAGCATCTTGCCTTCATAGACTGGAACTAAGGCTTCAAGATCCGCCTTGCCGGCACTGAGAGTGCGGGCGGCTGCGCGTTCGTAATCGGTCCGGTGGTTGAAATAGAAGAGCACGTCTTCGAACAGTGTGCGCAGCTTGCCGATTAGTTCGCCGCGCGCCGAAGTGCCGGCGTTACTTGCGTTGTCCACTTGCGCGACCATCGCGACCGCCGCTCGCCGCAGCATGTCAGATCTCTGACCCGAAACCAGATCGATGGCCGCAGCCTGACCTGAGATGAGTCCTCCTGACGGAACCACGATGGCACTCGTCACGCCTTCGTTTCGCGCCGGCGCGAATAAGACCGACGCTGGATTCAATCCGTCCCAAACCCGGAACGCGGCGGCAATGTTGTTGTTCCCTCTCGCCGAGACATCACTCGTATTTCTAACCTGATCGACCTCAATTACGCCCAGTTCCGTACTCGAGTTAATCAGTCCCGGCGTCACAACCTTTCCGGTGGCGTCGATCCTTTGCGCGCCGGCGGGAATTGTCACTTGCGCGCCCACCGCAATGATCATCCCGTCGCGAATGACAACGGTGCCGTTATTAATCGGCGGCCCGCTGACCGGATAAACTTTGCCGTTCGTGATCGCGATCGTCTGAGAGAAAACCGTGGTTGCGGCAGCGACGAGAATGACGGCGATAATTAGTGCGCGCATTTTAGTTGCCCTCCTTCACCGTGCCGAGCTCAAAATCCGTGCGCCAACGCTGTGCCGGATCGGACCGATCGAACATCATCGCGCCATCGATCCAAACCCTTTCGGCTTTGGTGTAGATGCTGAAAGGATTTCCAGACCAGAGCACCACGTCCGCATTCTTACCCACTTCAATCGATCCGATTTTGTCGTCGAGACCCAGCGCCCACGCCGGATTAATCGTCAACCAGCGCATCGCCTGCTCTTCAGTGATCGGAATTCCCGCGGCCCGGCCCGCGTACATCGCTTTGGCAACTTCCTGGTTAAGCCGCTGCGCGCCGAGCGCGCTGTCCGAATGGATCATAGCGCGGGCGCCGTAGCTTTCGGTGATGGCAAGATTTGCTTTGACCGCGTCGTTGGCTTCCATCTTGAAGCCGCCCCAATCGGCCCACTCAGCCGATCCGATGTCGTTGGCTTTCAGTAACTCGGCGACCTTGTAAGATTCGACCGCGTGATGAAAGGCGCGAATCTTGTAGCCGAACTCTTTGGCAATGTCGATCATCTGGGCCATCTCGTCTGCGCGGTAGCAGTGGTTGTGAACCAGGATATTTCCGCGCAGGACTTCAGCCAGAGTTTCCAGTCCGAGATCGCGCGTCGGCGCGTCGCCTTTGTGAGTCGCATTCCAGGTGTCCCACTTGCGCCGGTAAGCCTCAGCCTGAATCCATGCCGCGCGATAGCCGGCCACGTTGCCCATGCGCGTCGATGGCCCGCGCGTTTGATAGACGCGTTTCGGGTTCTCACCGCAAGCCATCTTCAGTCCATACTTCGCGCCGGGAAACTTCATTCCCTGCACCGTGCGCGAAGGGACAAGTTTCAGCACGACACTGCGTCCGCCGATGAGGTTCGCTGAGCCCGGCAAAACCTGCATCGTGGTTAGCCCGCCGGCCAGAGCGCGCGGAATTTGCGGGTCTTGCGGCCAAACCGAATGCTCGGCCCAGACGTTCGCCGTGACCGGATTGGTCGCCTCGTTTCCATCGCTGTTTGCATCAACACCCGGCGCCGGATAATCGCCGATGTGCGAGTGCACATCGATCAGTCCGGGCGTGACATACTTTCCCGTTCCATCGATCACCAAAGCATCCGCAGGCGCGGTCACATTCGTGCCCACCGCAGCAATCTTTCCATCTCGCAGCAACACCGAACCGTTCGCAATCGTGGGCCCGGCGGCGGTCATGATCGTCGCGTTGCGAATCAACGTCGTGCGACGCGGAAAAGGCCGGTACGTGCTGGGAAAGGGATCGGCATTAGGCGCTGAGATTCCGCCTGGTCCAGGTGATGGCGCCGGCGACGCCGCGGGCGAAGGCGAAGGCTGCTGCGTTTGCGGAAGCAGTTGCGTCGCGAAAGCGAGCAAAACGATCCCGCAGGCGACGAGACGAATCGTTGATTTCATTTTTGTCCTCTGAACGCGTCAGTTTAAGTCGCGCCATTCTCTTACAAACCATTTGCGAGTGTCCAACGATTTTTCGATCTGCCTAGCGTTCCGTTCGTTTTGACTCCATCTCCTGTTGAGAGGGTTTCACAGGCTTGACTCACCCGTCCCGTCTTACCTTACACGTAGACACCAGACGCGAACCTTCAACGAGCTGCGTAGCAGCGTTCAGAGTTAAGCCCAAGGCGAGGCTTTGCGAGACTTGGGTCCGCCACCCAAGAGTAATCGAGCCCCGTAGAGGCGACAGCGATCACGAGTAATAAGCGGGACACTGTTCACCAACCGCCTGTCGCCGCTTCGCGGCTCGCGGAGTCCAACGAACCATTACCCCAGACTCGCAAAGCCTCGCCTTGGGCTTAACTCTGCCGCTGCTACGCAGCTGTTCCGTACCGCAGACTGTCCAGTCTGCGGGCTTGCCTCACCACAGTCTCCGCAGGCTGGACAGCCTGCGGTACATTGATGCTTGCGAAGAGTTCCAGGAGTCCTTTCCCAATAAGCTCCCAATAAGTCCGCGTGTTATCATTCCTCATCGCGCCTCAGCGTGAATTCACAAAATGCTGTATCTCTCGCAAGTGTTGGGTCGTCCCATCCTCGACCTGGATGGTGAGCGTGTCGCCGCGCTCAAGGATGTGATCGTGCGTCTGGGCGAGGAAGATCATCCGCCGGTCTCGGGATTCATGGCCAGGTATCGGCGGCGAAATTTTTTTCTGCCGCGCTGGCGCATCGAGTATTTCGGCGAGGACGGTGTGCGTTTGAATTCCGACATACTCGACCTGCGACCCTTCATGCGGCGCGACGGCGAAGTCCTGCTCGCGCGCGATGTGCTCGATAAGCAATTGATCGACGTCGACGGTAAGCGCGTCGTGCGCGTCAACGATGTCCAGATCATCGAAGCCGCAAACGATTGGCGAGTCACGGGCGCCGACGTCAGCCTGAGTGGATTATGGCGACGTCTCGCGCCTTCATTCATGCGCAGCGGACGCGCAGTCGAAGTGATCGATTGGGCCGACGTGGGATATCTGGCCACCGACGCCGCCACGGTCCAGTTGAAATCATCGCGCGGAAAACTTACTCGCCTGCATCCGGTCGAGATTGCCCGGCTGGCGGAAGCTTTTTCTTATCAGCACGGCGCTGAGATCGTGGAATCCCTCGACGATGAAACCGCGGCCGAAACTTTGGAAGAAATGGCCGCGGCCCGGCAGGCGCAAATTCTGAGCGACATGGATGAAGAACGCGCGGCCGACATTCTCGAGCACATGTCGCCGGACGAAGCCGCGGACGTGCTCGGCGATCTTCCCGAAGAGAAAGCGGAAGACCTGCTCAACCGGATGGAAGACGAAGAGCAATCCGAAGTCGCCGAACTTCTGACTTATGAAGACGACACGGCCGGCGGTTTGATGACGACTGAGTTCGTTACTCTGCCCCGCGACTTGACGGTTGGCGAGGCGCTCGCGCGTTTGCGAGAGATGGCCGAGACGCCGAACATGATCTATTACCTGTACGTCGTCGCCGGCGAGGAATCGTGGGCATTGACAGGCGTCATCGCCTTGCGAAATTTGATTCTCGCTGATCCCGCAGTGCCGCTCGCGAGTGTTATGCGGACTGAGATGCAGGTCGCGCACGTCGATGACGAAGCTGCCGACGTCGCGCAGAAAATCGCTGAGTACAACCTGCTCGCGCTGCCGGTGGTTGATGAGGCTGGCGAAATTCTTGGCATCGTGACCGTCGACGACGCAATTGAGATTCTTCTGCCAAGAGATTGGCGGCAGAGACTGCCGCGATTGCTAGGGTGATTAAACTTCAATCGGCGATCGGCAATCAAAATCGGCAATGACCGAGGACCCTCCAAGTGGCAGAGCAACGACCAGACGTACGCGCCGTGGGCCGTCGGATTCTGCGACGCAGCGCCCAGGGTGTCTCGACCGTGCGGCGCACCGTCGCACGTCGTCGCGGTCTGTTCGTTTACTTTGCCATCATTGGTCCGGGCGTAATCACCGCCTGCGCCGGAAATGACGCCGGCGGCATCGCCACTTTCGCTTCCGTCGGGGCCGACTACGGCTATCGGTTTCTCTGGCTTCTCATCCCTCTGACATTCAGCCTCGGGATCGTGCAGGAGATGTGCGCGCGCATGGGCGCCGTCACCGGCAAAGGCCTTTCAGATCTGATTCGCGAAAGGTTCGGCGTGCGATGGACGGCGTTTGTAATGCTTGCGCTGCTGGTCGCGAACGGCGGAGTTACTGTTTCAGAATTCGTGGGCATCGCGGCGGCGCTGGAGCTTCTGGGCGTCGCGCGCTTCATCTCAGTCCCGATCGCTGCCGCAGCGATCTGGTGGCTGGTAGTCAAAGGAACCTATCAACGAGTCGAGCGCGTCTTCCTCGCCATGTCGCTCGTTTTTCTTGCCTACGTTGTGTCGGCCTTTCTCGCGCATCCTCCCTGGGCAACTGTCGCGCGGGAAATGGTGCGACCGAGTTTCGAATTCACACCGGCCTTTCTTTTTAGTTTTGTCGCGGTGATCGGCACGACCATTTCGCCGTACATGCAGGTCTTCATCCAATCGTCCGTCGTCGAAAAAGGGGTGCGGGCTGAGAACTATCGCTTTACCAGGATTGATGTCTGGGTCGGCACCGTGTTCGCCATTCTGATTGTTTTTTTCATAGTCATCTCGACCGCCGCAACTCTGCACACTAACGGTGAACACGTTGAATCTGCGGCCCAGGCGGCAGTCGCACTTCGCCCCGTGGCTGGGCCTTACGCTTCAATCCTGTTTGCCGTTGGATTGTTTGGAGCATCGATGCTGGCGGCCGGTGTATTGCCGCTGGCGACGGCCTATTCGATCAGCGAAGCCTTCGGGTTTGAGAAGGGCGTCTCCAGCAGCTTTCGCGAGGCGCCAATCTTTATTGGGGTCTTTACCTTCCTGGTTGTGCTCGGAGCGACCGTAGCCGTGATGCCGGGCTTGTCTTTGATTCACGTTTTGCTCGTCACCCAGGTGATCAATGGCGTGCTGCTGCCGGTAATTCTCATCGCGGTGCTGAAACTGGTGAACAATCGCGAGCTGATGGGTGCGCACGTTAACGGGCCGCTCTACAACATTGCTGCGTGGCTGACGACGATTATTGTGTCGCTGCTCTCGCTATTGCTGATTCTGACCACGCTATTTCCTAAACTCTTTTCGGCCTTTAGTTAACCGACCGATCATCCATATTGTTCTCGCCAAGTTGCGAGTTTGATGGTAAAAGTACGTTCACCTGAGTACCCGGGAAACTAGATGGCAGCTGGTCAAGCAAACAAAAGGAACAGAATCATCGTCTTCGTCCTCGTGACCGTGGTGACGGCTCTGGCTCTTTACTTCTATGCATCCCATTTCCAATTCGTTCTACCCACGGGAGACAAGGCCAAACTTCAAAAGATACCGATTTTCGTTTTAGCAGCATTGCTGGGCTACCTCTTCGTACGAGCTCTCAATGCCGCCATTTTTGATCTTATCTTCCGGCTTCGCCGGGGTTACGAAGCGCCGACTCTGGCTCGAAACGTCTTCACCCTGTTCGTTTTCGCAGTCGTGTTCATCATTCTCTTCAGAAGTCTGTACGGCGAATACGATTTGGGCGCCCTGTTCACCACGTCGGCGATCTTCGGTGTAATTATTGGTCTTGCCCTGCAGGATACCCTGGGGAATTTCTTTGCGGGCATTTCACTGCACGCCGATCGTCCCTTCCAGGTCGGCGACGTTATCGTCGTAGGCCAACACGTTGGCGTTGTCGAGAGTATTAACTGGCGCGCCATCAAACTACGCACCTTTCAAAATCATATTGTGCTGGTCAGCAACAGCAACGCGGCGAGAGAAGCCATCGAAGTTTCGCCGCGCACGAATTTGAACGCGCGCCTCGTCTTTTTTGGCACCCTCTATTCCGACTCGCCCGCAAAAACCATCCATGTGGTCCGTGAGGCGGTCCGCGATGCCGACAATGTTTCGGACAAGATTACTCCGATCGTCCGCATCAAAAATTTCGGCGATTCCTCGATTGATTGGGAAATAAAATACTGGCCCGATGATTACGCGAAATATAACGACACTGATGCGCTGGTGCGACAGAGAATCTGGTACGCGCTCCGGCGGAACGGGTTAACCTTCGCGTTTCCGACTCGAACTTTGTACCTCGAACGTCAATCGGCAGCTCGCCCTATTACCGCCGAAGATCAGATCGCCGATCGCCTATCGGCAGTCGATATCTTTGCGCCGCTTTCACCTGACGAACTGCGGCAACTTTCGAAGGCAACCGTAGTTCACGTTTTTGCCCCGGGCGAAACGCTGATACGCGCCGGCGATGAAGGCTCCTCAATGTTTGTCGTTCACAATGGCCGCGTCGCCGTTCAGGTATCTGAACGCGGCACGCCGCGCACGGTCGCTACTCTGACTGATGGGAATTTCTTCGGCGAGATGGCGCTTTTCACCGGCGAGCCCCGGACCGCCAATGTTGTCGCAGTTGAAGAAACCGAGGTTTTTGAGATTGGCCACGCAGCGATGAAACATATCTTCGAAACCAATCCCGACCTGGCAGAATCCATCAGTTGGACCATCACCGAGCGACAAGCCGACCTCGCCAAGGGCTCGGCAGCCGCTCAACCCAGCATCACCGAAACCGCCGGCCTTCTGTCTTCTATTAAGCACTTTTTCGGCCTTCGCTAGTCTTCTCTTTTGAACCTTCTTCTCAGAAATCGCCAAGAAAGACGGGTGTCTCAGCCGACTTGACAACAGTGCACTCAGCATTTATTATCGCTTGGCGCTCAGGCGAAAAGTGGTTGTTATCAAGGCTGCCGATCATGAGCGCAAAGCAAGGAATTTTTAGGAGGAAATAAGTCATGAGTATTGTGCGTTACGACCCCTTTCGCGATTTGCGAACTCTCCAGGAAGAGGTCAACAGACTCTTTACCGGAAGCCACACACGCAACTTTGACGAAGAAGGAATCGCGCGCGGCGCCTGGAGCCCGAGCGTGGACATTTATGAGAACAAAGAGCAGATCGTGCTCGAGGCCGAATTGCCCGGCATGAACCGTGATGACTTTGATCTCTCAGTCGAAAACAACGTGATCACTCTGCGGGGTGAACGTCATTTCGAGAAGAAGGACGAAACCGATAACTATCATCGGGTCGAGAGAGCTTATGGCAGCTTCACTCGATCGTTCACGCTGCCCAACACCGTTTCCGCCGACGAAGCCAACGCGGAATATAAGAATGGTGTGTTGCGGGTAACGCTACCGAAGCGCGAAGAGACCAAGGCCCGCCGGATCGAAATCAAGACCGACGGAACACAGGCCAAATCGATCGAGGCGAAAGCCGACGCATCGAAGGCGGCCTCGGTTAAGGCCTAACTTCAAGAACTGAAGTCAAGCAATGCGGGGCGACAGGATTGGCCAGTCGCCCCTTTTGTTTCCGCCGCGGACTTGAATGCAATAGTTTGACGGCGCAGAATTGATAAGCAGACGTAATTACTTGTGACATGCGTTTAGATAAATTCACACTTCGCGGACAAGAAGCGATTCAGGCGGGCATTGAGCTCGCTGAAAGGAATCAGAATCAACAGGTCGAGCCTGAGCACGTTCTTTGCGCGATGCTCGAGCAGCCTGAGGGAATCGTTCGCCCCTTACTGGGCAAGCTTGGAGCGAACGTACAGGTTGTGAAGAACGACTGCGAAGCGGCGGTCGGACGGTTTCCGCGCGTTCAAGGCGGGCAGCAATATTTCAGCCCGCGTCTTTCGAAAGTCTTTACGGCGGCAGAGAAGCGCGCTGAGAAAATGCAGGACGAGTACATCTCGACTGAGCATTTGCTGCTGGCGATAGTTGATGAGAAAGACGGTGACGCGGGGAAGATCCTCCGACAACATGGCGTTAACGGCGACGATCTGCTTAAAGCAATTGAGCAAACACGAGGCGGCGCGAGAATTACCGATCAGAACGCTGAGGAGAATTATCAGGCCTTGGCAAAATACGCGCGGGATCTCACGGACCAGGCTCGCAAGGGAAAACTCGATCCCGTCATCGGCCGGGACGATGAAATCCGGCGCACGATTCAGGTGCTCTCGCGACGAACGAAAAACAATCCCGTGCTGATCGGCGAACCCGGCGTTGGCAAAACCGCAATCGTCGAAGGCCTGGCGCAGCGCATTGTATCTGGCGACGTCCCGGAGACGCTGCGCAACAAGCGACTTGTGGGACTCGATCTTGGTTCGATGCTGGCAGGCGCCAAGTATCGAGGCGAGTTCGAAGACCGTCTGAAGGCCGTGCTCAAAGAGATCGAATCGGCCCAGGGTCAGATCATTCTATTTATCGATGAACTGCATACGCTCGTCGGCGCCGGGGCGGCCGAAGGGGCCATCGATGCGTCGAACATGTTGAAGCCCGCGCTGGCCCGCGGCGAATTGCGTTGTGTCGGCGCGACCACGCTCAACGAATACAAGAAATACATTGAAAAGGACGCTGCGCTTGAGCGTCGCTTCCAGCAAATCTATGTCGGCGAGCCTACGGTCGAGGACACAATCGCGATTCTCCGCGGCTTAAAAGAACGCTACGAAGTTCATCACGGTGTTCGGATCAAGGACTCTGCGATTGTCGCGGCTGCCACTTTGTCGAATCGTTATATCACCGACCGTTTCCTGCCCGACAAAGCAATCGATTTGATCGACGAAGCTGCCTCGCGGCTGCGCATTGAAATCGATTCGTTGCCGCAGGACATCGACGTGGTCGAGCGCGAAATCATGCAGCTCGAAATCGAGCGGCAGGCTCTGCAACGCGAAGAGGACACGCGCTCGAAAAATCGGCTGAAAGAAATCGAGCAGCGCATCGCCGACTTAAAAGAGAAGTCCTCCGGAATGAAAGCCAAGTGGCAATCTGAAAAGGAAATAATTGAGCACATTCGCACGGCCAAGGCTGAGATGGAACAACTGAAATTACAGTTGGACCAGGCACGAAACGCCGGCGACCTTGGCCGGGCCTCCGAGATTCAATACGGAACCATTCCGACACTGGAACTGAAACTCCAGGCGGAACAGGAAAAGCTGGCCAAGCTTCAGCAGGACGGCGTCACGCTCAAGGAAGAAGTTGACGAAGAAGATGTCGCCCAGGTCGTGGCCAAATGGACTGGCGTTCCGGTTTCAAAAATGCTCGAAGGCGAAATGCAAAAGCTTCTGACGATGGAAGAACGTCTTAGCCAAAGAGTCATCGGTCAGGACGAAGCCCTCGAGGCAGTTGCCAACGCGGTGCGCCGGGCGCGCGCCGGACTGCAGGATCCAAATCGACCGGTGGGCTCGTTTATCTTTCTTGGTCCAACTGGTGTCGGTAAGACTGAAACCGCGCGCGCGCTGGCTGAATTCCTGTTTGACGATGAACGCGCGATGGTTCGCCTCGATATGTCAGAGTACATGGAGAAGCACGCGGTCGCGCGCATGATTGGGGCGCCTCCCGGATATATCGGCTATGAGGAAGGCGGTCAACTGACTGAAGCGGTGCGGCGCAGACCTTACGCCGTGATCCTTTTCGACGAAATCGAGAAGGCCCACCCGGATGTCTTCAACGTGTTGCTGCAAATTCTCGACGATGGCCGGCTGACGGATTCCAAAGGGCGCACCGTCGATTTCAAGAACACGGTTTTGATCATGACGTCGAACCTCGGCTCGCGCGAAATCCAGGAGCTTGACGACGACGAAGGTCAAGTTCGCGAAGCAGTAACGCAGGTCTTGCACGAACATTTCAAGCCGGAGTTTCTGAATCGCATCGACGACACCATCATCTTTCATCAATTGTCGCGTGAGCAGATTACCAGGATTGTTGACGTACAGCTTGAGCGACTGCGCGCAATGCTGCATGAAAGGAACATCTCGATCGTTCTGGAAGGGTCAGCGAAAGAATTGCTGGCGCGTGAGGGATACGATCCTAGTTTTGGCGCGCGGCCGTTGAAACGCGCGATTCAGACATTGATTCAGAATCCGATGGCGATGAAACTGTTGCGAGGTGAAATCCAGCCCGGTCAAACAGTGGTTGTATCGGCTCAAAAAGGGGAGATGAATTTTTCCGTTCAGCCGCGGGCCGCTGCTGCGTAAAATGTTGCGAATTCCACGGGTTCTTACGATGAGAGTGATGGCAAGCTAATTGCTTAAAAGGTGAGCGGCAGATTCTTGTTGCACTGAAACGCAACGATGCATATGCTCTGAAACATCAAAGCTGGACGCGGTCGACGGTTTGCGCGTTCAAACTGAACGAAAAGCGTTAACTAACATGGCTGATTTAGAGGCATACAAAGACAAATTTGGCGATAGCGGTCAGCGAGTTCTGCAGAACGCGCTGAACGAATCGAAACGGCGCGACCAGAATTACATTGCGGTCGAGCACATTATCAGCGGTCTCGCGAAGGAAGAGCCGGATCTCTTCAATGCGACGATGCGCAGTCTGGCTCTCGATCCGGTGGCAGTAGCCCGCGCGATCGAAAATCGGCTGGACCAGGCGCGACAACATGTCGGGAAGGGCTTCCGCATCGCCCCCGACACCACCGATCTTTTCAAACGCGCGATGGAGCGTGCTCGCGCTCACGGACGCAAGACGATCGAAGCAACAGACATCTTTGATGTGCTCTCAAAATACGACAGCCTTTTTATTGATGTGATGCGCAGCCTGGGCGCTAATCCTGAGTCTGTTGTCGAGCACGTGCGCGCTAATGTCGACGAGCGCGAGCAGAAGGAAGAACAGTATCGAAAGAAATTCGAGCTGCCTCCTTATCTGAAACACTTTGGAGTGTCTCTGAACCGGATGGCGCGCGCCGATAAAATTCCACCGACGATTGGCCGCGAAAAAGAAATTCAGCAAATCATCGAAATACTCTGCCACCGTGAACGCGCGAATTCGCCGATGCTGGTGGGTGAGCCGGGCGTCGGCAAGACCGCGGTAATTGAAGGTCTAGCCCGTCTAATCGAGCTCGAACCGCAGAAGGTTCCCGCGCGTTTAAGAAACTCGCACGTGGTGCAACTACAAATGGGCGGCATCGTCGCGGGCACTATGTTGCGCGGCATGTTTGAAGAGCGAATCAAAGGCATCATCGACGAAGTCAAAGACCGCGAGAACATGATTCTGTTCATCGATGAGGCGCACACGATTATCGGCGCCGGAGCCGCGCTGGGAACATCTTCCGACGCGGCCAACATGTTCAAGTCGTCGCTGGCCAAAGGTGAGTTGCGCATCATCGGCGCCACCACCCTCACCGAGTACAAAGAGTACATCGCTGAAGACGAAGCGCTCGCGCGTCGTTTCCGTCTGGTGAAAGTAGACGAGCCGACAATTACCGAGACGAGAGAGATTCTGCTGGGAGTGCGGCCGCGCCTCGAACGGAATTATTCAGTGCAGATTTCCGACGAAGCTATTAACACCGCGCTCGAAATGGCGCCGAAGTACATTCGCAATCTGCATCTGCCCGATAAAGCGATTGGCTGGTTGGACACTGCAGCGGTCAAAGTTGAAATCAACGAGCCGCACACAATGATCGTCAAGCCCGAGCACGTGATTGACGTGATCTCTCAGGAGTCGCGCATCCCGCGTGACATGATCTTTCGTGACACGACTGATCGCTTTGCGCTAACCGAAGTCCAACTGTCGCAACGGGTCATCGGCCAGAAGGAAGCGATCAAAGCAGTCGCGCAAAGGCTGAGACTTAATAAAGGCCCACTGAAAGAATCACATTACAAACCTGACGGCGTCCTGCTGTTTCTCGGCCCAACCGGAGTCGGCAAAACTGAGCTGGCTAAAGCTGTCGCAGAGTTCATGTTCGGTGATGACCACAAGATGGTCCGTATCGACATGTCAGAGTACGGGGACGGCACGGTCGGCGTTGAAAAGCTGATCGGAATGCCGCGCGGCATCGTCGGATCGGAACGGGGCGGGATTTTGACTGAGCAACTGCGTGAGAACCCTTACACGGTTTTGTTGCTCGACGAAGTTGAAAAGGCCTCGCCTTATCTGATGAACCTCTTCCTTCAGGCCTTCGATGAAGGATGGCTAACGGACGGTCGCGGCCGGCGGGTCTATCTGTCCGATGCGATCGTGATCATGACGTCGAACCTGGGCTCTGACAACTTCAAGAAGTTTGAAAAACCGTTAGGCTTCGGCACTAAGACGGCCGGCGATTTTCGGGCAATCAAGAATGAAGTTTTGAAAGCAGCCGAGCAGCGCTTCTCGCCCGAGTTCCGCAATCGCATAGACGAAATTGTAGTCTTCTCGCCATTGACAATGGACGAAGTGAAACAAATTGCTCAACTCTATCTCGACAGAACCAACCGCCAAATGAAGCGCCAGGGCAAGTCTTTCGAAGTCACAAGTCAGGCGCTGGACCGGATAACGGAAAAGGGTTACAGCATGCAATATGGCGCGCGTTTTCTGAAACGTTACATCGACGAGCACGTGAAACTGCCCATCACCACGATGTGGAAGACCGGTTCGGAGTTTGTGGTCGATGTTGAAGAAGGCGAAGTTGTCACCAAACTCGCCGAGCAAATTGAAATAATTGAATAGGCTTGTTTGCATCTGGCGGATGGAGCCTCGATAGTTTCGAGGCTCTTTCTGCATCGGCAGGCCTGACAGTTAACAAAGATGAAGCCCCTAATTCTTACCCGACTCTCCGTCGCAATTCTGTTTCTTACCCTGGCGCCGCTGTCGTTTGCTCAAGAGGAGAAGCCTTCACCTTCGCCCAACGAAAAGGCCGAACAGATTGTGCAACGCGCGCTGAAAGGTGTCGGCGGCGATCGTTATTTGCAGGTAAAGACGCAAATTGGGCGCGGCTTTTTCACCGAATTTCATGACGGCGCCTCAGGACTTCCGATTAAGTTCGTCGATTACATTTCCTACCCGGACAAAGAGCGAACTGAATTCACCGGAGGAGGCGCGCGGACGGTTCAAACCAACTTTCGCGGCGGTGGCTGGATCTATGACGGCGCGGCGCTGACCTTGAAAGACCAAACACCTGCGCAATTGGAAGAATTCAAATTAGTCACGCGAGTGACTGCAGAGAACCTTTTGCACGGCTGGTGGCGGGAACAGGGTGCAACCTTGAGCTACGTGGGACGGCGCGAAGCCGGTGTCGGCCGCCGCAACGAAGTGGTGCGGCTAACCTATGCTGACGGCTTCTGGGTTGAATACGAATTCTCTGCCGACGATGGAATGCCGGCGAAGGTTCTCTACCAGCGAAAGCAAAAGAATCGCGATACGGAAGAGGAAGAAACGATCAAGGAAGAAGATCGGCTCCACAAACTGATCACGCTCGATGGAGTCGTGACTCCCTACATCATCGATCACTACCGCAACGGAATCCAGACCAGCCGCATAGGCTACGAAACCGTTGAATTCAACAAACCGATCGCGGATGCTTTGTTTGCAAAACCTGCGAGTATAAAAGCGATTAAGTAGTTTGAGGTTTCGCTGACTCGAACCCAACGTAAGATCATTGCTCGCTTGCCTGCCCCGTTTCTCTAAAACAGCACAAATGCAGTTGAGATTTCAGCTATGACTGAACCCAGATCAAAGGTGCTCGCACTGGGCGGAGTGTCTGTCTGACCTGGAGCGCTGGAGTCCTCAGTTGGCTGAACAGAAACACATGGAGGTGTCGACGTTTGACCGGGATCAGGCGGCGAACATGACATCGTTTCAGTCTGGCCTGCCAAAGCAGGCACTCCGAGGACGGACATCAAGACGGACGTGTCTTATTAGAGGCACAGCTTCCTCTTAGACGCACAGCTTTCTCCTTCTCAAGTGCGGGTTGCTTTACGGATTCCGTTGTCACTCAGGACGGGATTCTCGTCGAATCAAGACTTTCCGCGCTTATCGATAATTCTGGAGATCGTCGAAGTAAGTTGTTCCACTTGAGACTTACGCAAGAACGCATCGACACCGGCCCGCCAGGCTTCCTTTTCACAATCGTCAGCGGAAAGCATGACGAGCGGCAAATTCCGCCGGTGGGGCGTGCTGCGTACGCGCAGCACCAGCTCGAGCCCGCTGACAGCAGGCAATTTGTTATCGACAATCACGGCATCATAATGCTCATTCCGCTTTAGAATTTCCCAGGCGTCCGACCCGCTGGTACAGGCATCAACTTCAACACCTTCAGCGTTCAGAATTTCCTGAACCAGGTCGGTGAAGGCCTCAGTTTGTTCGACGTGCAGAATCGTCAAGGCAGCGCGAATACCACCAGCAGTGTTTCCTGTTCTTTTTCCTGTAATTAAGTGACGGTTTCGCTTTCGTTTTATCGAACGGCGATCCTGCAGGTCCTGGTGGCGAGCCCCCAAAAGCGAAATCAGACTCTGATGATGCTTGAAGCCAAGCAGACGGCTAGCCTTGCTGACCGAGCCGCCTGCATCTCGAAGCGCTTGCTCGATGAATCGACTCTCGATCTTTTTGATTTCCTGTCTCAGGGAAAAATCCTGCCAGGACCCGGTGGGTTCAGGCGACTCATATTTCTGAATAGCGCCCATTAAGGCTTCGATTACCTTCGAACCACTCGTGATCAGCCGCTGACGCGCCGAAGGATCCTGAGAATTTGCGAGGAGATCCGCCGCGGCATGGAAAATCGATGATAACTCTGCAGCGGATGTCTGGTGATAGAGTTCTTCGATAATACTTAACCTCGCCCGACCGGCGCCTTCAAGATCACCGCACGTTTCAGCAACGTCGATCGCGCGCTGCAGGAGCGCCCGAGCCCGGGGATGATTGCCCATCCGCGCCAAGACAGTGCCGTGAGTCATGAGGGCTTCCGATAAGAGCGCGTGTTGCCCGCCCTTATCTAGGGTTCTTACTGACATTTTCACGAGTCGTTCCGCCTCGCGCAAATGACCCTCAGCAACTAAGGTTCTCGCACGAGTCTCATCAACTTGGGCAACCGGTCCAATATCTTTTAGTTCGTTGAAGAGGTTTCGCGCGCGATCGAGATGCCGGTGTGCATCTTTGTATCGGTCTATCGTAAAGTATAGAAATCCAAGATTGTTTTCTACACGAGCAACTGCCCGGATGTTTCCTGCTTGTTCAAAATGAAAACTTGCCGCCGCATATTCTATCAGTGCCTGATCGAGATAATCGCTCTTATTGGCGGTCGTGGCGAGCCTTCTGAACAACACAGCGAAACTTATGTGAAATGATCCCTTAAGCGCGTCATCTTCGCTTCGTTCTAAGAGCGGCACCACTTTATTGTAAAAATGAAAAGCCTGGTTAAATTGCCTGGAATCCACCTCAACAATACCTGAGCGAATGAGTAACACCGATTTGAGCTCAGGGTGCTCGTTCCCGATGTGATCTAATGCATTTCTCAGAGTAATTCGTGCTTCATCGTATGAGCCCTCGCGCCAATAACACAGAGCAAGGTCACCTCTTGCCTCTGCTACTCTATGTGAAAGCTCGAGGCTCTCAAAAATCTCAATACTCTTTGTGATCAAATTCTTCGCCGTTTCTTGGCTGCCTTCAAGCTGATCAGCGCCGCCAAGCCATCCTGCAACCGACCCAGTTCTTAGAAGAACTTCTGCTTTCGTGGACTCATCCATTCCGTCGACATTCGGTAGTTTTTGGCGGTCAGGCCAGAACTCGCTCAAGGCTTCGTAAGCCTTTTCATATTCACCTACTTTCTCAAGCCTTTTGGAAAGATCACAGCAGAGTCTCGCTCGTTCCATGACCGGAAGATCGCGACTCTGGTTTCTAAGGGCGTCCAATTCCACCGTTAAGTTCATGTGAGGTCAGCCTTTCTGCACGGATGATAAAATCATTTGCGGAGAAACATATGAACCGTGATGATTGAAATGAAAGTCAATCTACACGGAACTCTGTTTCGGCTTGAGTCATTTCGAAGACTCGCGGCTCACTAATCTCAAAAGGAGCAAAAGATGAAAAACCTAAAACAACTAGTTCTAACTTTCAGCGTGATTTCTGTTTTTGCGACTATCGCATTCGCAGGCGAAATGCAGTCACCACCCTGCGCACCCGGTGAAATGCAATCTCCTCCTTGCACTTCTGCTCAACTGGTGACTGATGAACCCTCGGAGCCTAGCCAGACATCAACTCCGCCGTCAGCAAGTAACGTTGACCTAACTTCGACTCTCGAAGAGGCCGCAATCGCGTTCCTTCTTTTCTAAAGAAAGATCGCGAGCTGCTGCCGAAAGAATAAACGTCAGCGGCTTAACAGGTCCGCAGGTTCTGTCCAATCCTTCTTGTGGTTGCCTTAGAGTTCCATTGGCAACACTGTCTAAGTGTGCCTTTTTCCCCTAACCTGCTACGAGTGTTTTGGATAGTCGTCCTAGCACTGTCCAAGCGGCAGCGAGCATAGTCCCAGCCGCGATTTCGTGCAACCACAATTTTACATACTCCCGGCAACCAACTGCGTCCTATTGGGTTAGCGGTTTTTGCAAACAAGCAACAAAGTGAAGATCTTAGGCATAAAACACAAGGGCCCTCTTGGCGAAGTAGAAAATGAAACCATCAATGATTGGCCTATTCAATTTCAAGCACCGCCGCTTAAAATCTCAAGCCGAAGTAGATCGAGTTAGCGACTTCTCAGGTTTGTTGGTGGCGGCTTGATTGCGCGCGGGTCGCCGCTGCGGAAGGGACAGTCCGGCCATCTTGGCGAACAGCTCTTCATACTGATCCACGACGTAGTCCCAATCGTAGGCGTCCTGCACTCGCGCTTGGGCGCGGTGGCGGTAGGCTTGAACCAGCGAACCGTCGCGTAAAACTCTTTGCAGCTTTTCCGCAAGGTCGCTTTCGTCAGCATAGGCGATGCCGGCATCGCCGATAGCTTCGATGTTTTCAGGTGCGGCAAGTGTCAGCACGCAATTTCCGAATCCCATGGCTTCCAGTAGCGCCGGGTGCGTGCCGCCGACTTCGGTGGCGTGGACGTAACAATAAGCGTTCTGTTGCAGGGCCCGGTAATCGCGGCCGAAGACAAAACCGGTGAAGACGATGCGTTTGTCGCGCCGGGCGCGCGCTTTGAGGTCGTTGATGTAATCACGCGCGTACGGAGCGTCGCCGACGATCACCAGCTTATGCGCCGTACGCACACGTTTGAAGGCTTCAATCACCAGATGAGCGTTGTTCTCCGGTTCAAGGCGGGAAACGTAGAGCACGTAGCGGTTCGGTTCCACCCGCCAACGACGGACCAGCGGATCGGGCCGGCGCTCGACTTCGGCGCCGTAAGCAATCATCGTCGAAATGGCTCGATGCCGGGCGAGGTAGTATTCCTGAATGACTTTGGCATCGGTGACGGTTTCGGTCGGCAAAATTGTCGCCAGCCTTTCCGCCATCAAATAATATCTCCGCGCAATCCAATTCCACTTCTTCCGTTTGTGCTCGAGCCCATCCACGTTCAAAGCCACGGGAATTCCCGCGACCCTCAGTATCGGCGCGAACGGCGCATTGGCGGCATTGCAAATCAGCGCCGCGTCGTAACGGCTGGTCACCGCGTGCAAGGACGAAAGAAACGTATGCACAACTGTGTCGAAGTATTTATGGCGGATGGTGGGCAGCACTTTGAGGCGCACGCCCTGGAACTCGATTTGGCGAGGACTGACATAGTGGGCGCGGCAATACACCGTAACCTCGTGGCCGCGGGCCACCAAACGGGTCGAAAGATGTTCGGCAAAAGTTTCGAAGCCGCCGTAGTTGGCGGGAACTCCCCTTGTGCCTAGAATCGCGATGCGCATCGTCAAATGAAAGTGAATCGGAAGGGGTCAGTGATTCACTTTGTGCTTGTGCCCGGACGCTTCAAAGGCTTTTTCGTAAGCCTTTAGAGTAAGTTGCGCCGTTGCCTGCCAACTGAATTCACTCGATCTCTTGAGGCCTTTGGCCCGTAAAGCCCTGCAATAGTCCGCATCGTCCAGAATCCGATTCAACGCCTCGACCAGAGCGTTAGTGTCGAAGGGATCGAACAGCAAACCGGCGTCGGCTACCAGTTCGGGGAGGCTGGTTCGATTCCCGGCGATTACCGGCGCGCCACATTTCATTGCCTCAAGGATCGGTAAGCCAAAGCCTTCAAAATAAGATGGATAAACGAAACAGACAGCGCCGCTGTACAGAGCGGGCAGATCCTGATCCGCTACATAACCCGTGAACCGGATATCGCTGCCGCGCACATTTTGCTCAGCGGCATTGAATATCTCGCCATCCAGCCAACCGCGTTTTCCAGCCAGGACAAGCTGCGGAAGCTTAACTCCTTGACGGGATTGGCGCAAGAGTGAATATGCCTCGATCAGTCGCACCAAATTCTTGCGCGGCTGAATTGAACAGAGCGAGAGAATGTAATCCCCCTCGATGCCATAAGTCTCTCGAACTTTTTTCAGTTCTGTTTCATTCGTTACCGGAGAAAAGCGTACCGAGGCCGCCTCAGGGGTCACCAGAATCCGTTGCGGCTCGATCTTGTAAGTCTTACTGATATCCTGCTTTGAGTACTCTGAAACGGTAATGATCTGGGCGGCGCGGCGCGCGGTGTGTCGTACGGTGAAGCGCAACTGCATCCAACTGCGCCGATTAAAAGTCTCCGGCAGATGTTCAAAAGCCAGGTCGTGGATGGTGGCAACCACGGGACAAGGCGCCAGCGGCGGCGCCGTGTATTGCACATGGAGAACATCCACCGGATGCCGTCGTAATTCCCGAGCCAGCGTCAACGGAATCCGCACCAAAGGGGTGTGCGGCAATGTCTGTTTGACACTGAAGTTGGCCCAGCGGTTTGCGAAACGCTCGATTGCCTCGCGTTTGGTTACGTAGAGCGTGTAGCGATTGGATTGATCGATTTCGGCGAGCGCCTCGATCAGATTAGTTGCGTAGGTTTCGTTGCCGCCCAGTTTAGCTCCGACGGAATGAGCATCAATGGCGATATGCAAGGACGGCTTCCTGCTGTGAAGAGGATAAAAGCAAGTCGTGAGCTTGCGTTTGGACCATGAACGAGGCGCAAGTTATCAACCTGCGCCGCTTCATTTCTTTCCTTCAGCCGCGTCACCGCCGCCGCCAACGGCGGCTGCTCCCGCAATGTCAGCGGTTTGCCGCGTATCGCGTTCGCGGATGCGCGCGGCTTTGCCACGCAGTTGACGCAGATAATAAAGCTTGGCGCGTCGGACGTGACCTTTCTTTACCACGTCGATGTGATCGACGATGGTCGCATGCAACGGAAAGATTCTTTCAACCCCGACGCCAAAGCTGGTCTTGCGCACGGTGATCGTCTCACGCACACCGCCATGCTTACGGGCGATGCAGACGCCTTCAAAGGCCTGTAAGCGCTCCTTGGTCTCGGATTCCTTAATCCGAACGTGGACGCGCACGGTATCACCTGGTTGAAACTCAGGAATGTTACTTCGTAATTGTGTTTTCTCTACGCTATCTAAACGATTCATAAACTATGCTCCAAAAACTGTTGTTTGTACTTAGTGCTTGGTACTTTGTCGTCGCCGCCGAGTCAAAGTACAAAGATCAAAGTACAAAAACCATCTATTTCAAAAGATCCGGCCGGTTCCGCTTCGTCTTCGCGAGAGCCGCTTCCCGGCGCCAGCGCGCTATCTCAGCGTGATGACCGGTCAACAAAACTTCCGGCACGCCCAGGCCGGCAAACTCCGTCGGCCGCGTGTAATGCGGATAATCCAACAAGCCATCCGAGAATGACTCAGTCGCAGCCGACGTTTCGCTGCCGAGTGCTCCCGGCAACAGACGGATGGCCGCATCGACAATCACGAGTGCCGCCGGCTCGCCTCCCGATAGAACGTAATCGCCGATCGAAACTTCGTCGGTTACCAGGGCATCAGCGACGCGCTCGTCAACTCCCTCGTACCGGCCACAAATCAAAACGAGCTGTTGGCACGCGGCGAACTCCGCCGCCAGCGATTGGTTGAGCGTTCGTCCCTGAGGCGACAGCAAGACAACTCTCCGCCCTTCAGGAATGGCCTCGCGCCGGTTAGCGCCGACCAACGATTCAACTGCTGCAAAGATCGGTTCGGCTTTGAGCACCATGCCGTCGCCGCCGCCAAACGGACGATCGTCGACCATGCGATGCTTGTCCGAGGTCCATGATCGCAGGTCATGGGCCTCAATCGTTACCAGGTGCGCCGCGCGAGCGCGACGAATAATTCCGTAATCAAACGCTTCGCGAAAAAAGTCGGGAAAGATCGTAATGATATCGATCTGCATTGCGAATTTCGGATTGCGAACTTCGAATTTGATTTTGCATTTCCTTAAATTCGAAATTACAAATCCAATAGCCCTTCCGGCGGGTCGATTCGAATCAGCTTGTTCTCGATATCAATTCCTACGCAGATGTCGCTAGCCATAGGAATTAACATCTCTCGACCGGCGGGATCGACGACCGCAAGAATCTCAACGCCGCCGGTCCGCATGATCTCTTTTGCTTCGCCAACGTGCCGGCCGCTGATTGTCTCGACGCGGCAACCGGCCAATTCCCACTCATAGAACATGCCTCTCGGAAGTTCAATGCGTTCAGTTGCGGGCACAGCCAGGTGAAGTCCGACAAGTTCCTTTGCTTCTTCGATTCGATCGAAACCGGCAAACTTCAGCACCAGGCGGTTACCGTGAAACCACTGCTCTTCAATTTGCAAAGATCTTTGCGCCTGATCCGGACCAATTCCGATAAGGCTGTCGAGATGCTCAAAACGATCTGGAAAATCCGTCTGGAGATCCGCGACCACTTCACCGCGCAGGCCGCGCGTTTTGGCGATGTACGCGACCACTATCAGATCATCTTTGTCGGGTGGCACAGCCACTACTCGACCACATCGAGCACGAACCGTCTATGCTGTTTCAATCCGGCCGCATAAACCAGCGAGCGCAGCGCCCGCACCGTGCGGCCTTGCTTGCCGATAATCTTGCCCATGTCCGGCTGGGCCACGTGAACCTCGAGACGCGTCGTGCCGTTGCGATCGATTTCGCGCACTTCGACAGAATCCGGATCATCAACCAGGGCTTTGACTACTAACTCGATGGTGTCACGCATGAGATTTTTGTAACCAGTGGCACAGACTTTAGTCTGTGATCATTTCGAGGTTTCACAGAATGAAGTCTGTGCCACTTAAGCTATGCCGTCGGGGTTTCCGTTTCGGTTTCCGCCGGCTGATTCCGGGCTGCCTGCTTGATCAACTGCGCTACTGTGTCAGTCGGTTGAGCGCCCTTGCCGATCCAGTACTGAACCCGATCGGCCTTGAGATTGATCTCGGCCGGCTCGCGAGTTGGGTTGTAAGTTCCCAGATTTTCCAGATAAGCGCCATCGCGCTTCGACTGTTTTTCTTTTACCACGATGCGATAAGACGGGCGCTTCTTGGCGCCGGTGCGCATCAATTTAATTGCTAACAAATCTCTTTCTCCTTTTGAATAATCGTCACGCAAGCGTTTTAGCTGGCGCGCAAACTGACAGTTTGCGTTACCTTCTACGCTTCTTCTTCTTTTTCTTCCTGCGTGATGAGCCGGGTAAGCCAGGTGGCAAACCGGCCATCATTGGATCGCCCTCTCCGGCATCCATCCCCGGAATGCCGGCCATCCGTCTCATCATTTTTCCGCGCAGACCGCCGCCGCTAAACATTCCCTGCATCATGCGACGCATTTCGGTGTACTGCTTAATCAGCGAGTTCACCTGTGCGACCGTCGTGCCCGAGCCCCGCGCGATTCGTCGACGGCGATTCGCGTTCAGGATGATGTGATTCAAGCGCTCTTCGTGCGTCATCGAATCGATGATCGCCTCGGTGCGCTTCATCTCCTTTTCCATCTGCTCGGATTGCTCGTCGGTCAAATCCGGCATGCCGACGCCGCCCAGGAGTTGATCGGGCAACAACTTCAAAATCTTCGAGAACGACCCGAGCTTTTTTACCTGCCTGAGCTGCGAACGAAAATCGTCAAGCGTGAACTGATTTTTTTGCAGCTTCTTGAGCTGCTCTTCAGCATCCGTCTGATCGATTTTGTCCTGGACTTGTTCGATCAGCGAAAGCACATCGCCCATGCCGAGGATTCGCTGGGCCACGCGATCGGGATAGAACGGCTCGAGCGCATCGTACTTCTCGCCGACGCCGACAAACTTCACCGGTTGCCCGGTGACCTGCTTGATCGAAAGCGCCGCGCCGCCGCGAGCATCGCCATCCATTTTGGTCAGGACCACGCCGGTAATCCCGACTCGCGCGTGAAATTCTTCCGCCGATCGCACCGCATCCTGTCCAGTCATCGCATCCGCAACGAAAAGGATTTCGACGGGGTGCGTCTCGCTTTTGATCGTGACCAACTCTTCCATCAACTCGTCGTCGATGTGAAGCCGGCCGGCTGTATCAATCAAAAGAGTGTCGTACCCAAGGTCGCGGGCCTGCTTCAACGCTTCGCGGGTCAGCTCAATCGGATCGTTCGTCTCAGGTTTTTCAAAGATCGATTGGCCAGTCGCCTTGGCGATGACCTTCAATTGTTCGCGCGCCGCCGGCCGGTAAACGTCAGTTGAAAGCAGGAGCGGCTTGCGCTGCTGGTTCTGCGCCAGCCAACGCGCGATCTTTCCCGTCGAAGTCGTTTTGCCTGAGCCCTGCAGCCCGACAATCATCACGACATTCGGGCTCGTCTTCGTGAACACCAGCCGGGACGACTGCCCACCGAGCAGTTCAACCAGCTCGTCGAAAACTATTTTGACGACCTGCTCCGAAGGCTTTAATTCAAGCCAAACCTGTTGTCCTTCGGCCTTCTCTTTAACCGACGCGATAAAATCTTTGGCGACTTTATAGTTGACGTCGGCTTCCAGCAGTGCCAAACGAATCTCGCGCAGCGCCGCATCGACGTGTTCCTTTGTCAGAACGCCTTCGCCGCGCAGGCTCTTCAGCGTCCGCTTTAGTTTGTCGGAAAGAGACTCGAACATACATCAGGCAACAATTCCGAGCAATGCGGAAACAAGCATGATAAGGGGCGGTCTAAGGGGTGTCAAGGAATGGACTAACGCGATAGAATCCCCCGCAATCAACTCTTTGGAGGCGAAAAAACGAGCCGCTATGACCATGAGGATCACTTACCCGGACGGAACGACCGAAATTATTCCGGACGCGACCCGCGTCGACACGCAGAATTTCCATGAAGGCATGTACGATTTTTACGATGAACGTGGAGCTTTGTTGAGGCAAATCGACATGCACAACGATATTAAGTGGGAAATTGCGGACGACTCTGATGAATAGACGCAAGTGTTTAAGGAGAGTCGGGCACGTACTTACTAAATGCGTCGTCAACGGTTTTTTGATTGCCTTTGCGCTGAGCGCGTTCGCACAACAACCACCGGCAAACTTTTCAAACCAGACGTCGGCCCCAAAATCCGAATTCATCGCGCCCGGAATCGAGCACCTCCAAATCACGCGCGGTTACAAATCGGACAAAGAAGCGACCGGGCCATGGTTCATCAATCTGCTGCGCATCGATTTGACGAAAGCGCGCCTGCGCATGGTCCATGCGATGGATGAAGCTGTCGGTCTCGAAACCGTCACCTCGATGGCCACGCGCTACGGCGCTCTGGCTGCCATCAACAGCGGTTATTTTCGGACGACCGGAACATATCGCGGGGACTCAGTAGGCGTCGAAGTGCTCGACGGCAGGATTCTGAGCGAATCGAATGACGGTCGCGCAGCGGTCGGATTGATTGAAGGCAGCCGAGCGCAACAAATTATTTTCGGACATGTGGAATTCGCAGGCGAGCTGATAGCCGGCGCGAAACAGAAACACGTAATTAACGGCTTGAATCGTCCGCGAGCCAACAACGAACTCATTGTCTTCACTCCGGAGTTTCATCGCACCACGCTGACGGAACCTAACGGGCTGGAAGTAATTGTGCGCCGCGGCCGGGTGACTGAAATCCGCGAGCAAAAGGGGAGCAGCTTCATCCCAGCCGACGGTTTTGTGATCTCAGCTTCGGGCACTGCGCGCGACTGGGTCCGGCTAAATCTGCGCCAGCGAAGTTCCGCCCAGCTGAGCTTGAAAATGTCGCCCGTCGAAACCGATCAAAGGGAAGCATGGAAAAGGGCGACCAGCATCATTGGCGGTGGCCCACAGTTAATAAAGGACGGCCGAGTGGAAATCACCAACGCAGCCGAAAAAATCCTGCCGGCATTTGTCAGCGATCTTCATCCGCGGACCGCAATCGCGAAACTAAAGTCAGGCGAGATTCTGCTCGTTACGGTGGATGGGCGCCAGACCGCCAGCATTGGGATGTCTCTCACAATGCTTGCCGATTTGCTCATGGAATTTGGGGCAACCGAGGCAATTAATCTTGATGGCGGCGGCTCGACAACTATGGTTATCAGGGACAAATTGGTGAACAAGCCCTCTGACGTCACCGGCGAGCGTCCGGTAAGCGACGCGATCGTGATATATCCTCGGTAAAAGCTAAAACTGAAATTCCCCTAAACTTAGTGACCGCAGCCTCGGACTGTGCTATTTTCGCGTCGTTCTGCTGGTAACAGGAACGTTTTTAATACCTTCCCATCTTAGTAAGGTGAAAAGCGCACGTTATTCGGCGTTTGTTGGTAATTCAAGTATCGACAGATTCGCGTACGCAGCATTGTCTTTTTCAGGGACTGCCGTTTGAGCAAAGAAAAGCAAAATCAGAATAGCTCTGTCGTAGATTTGCAGGACGCGCGCGCCCGCCTCAGATCTCTGAGCGGCAAGTCTTCGCCTGAGTCGCTCTCGGCGGAACTCGATGCCGTTCGCGAGTTGCTCGATCAGGGAATGAGTACCGAGGCCCGCACCCGTCTCAACGTGATCCTGTCGGCGGCCCGCAGTCACCGCGCGCTTTTGGCCCAGGCGCGTTGCGCGTTGTCGATCGCGCTGGAAATGCAGGGGCACTTCCGCGAATCGCTCGACGCGGTCTCGATGTACGAAGATCCGGAGATGCGCGCGAAGCTCGACGCCGCACTGAACGCGCGACTCCAAACTCAAATCGCGCTCGCGTACAACTACAACCGCGATCACCCCAAAGCAATAACGTTGCTGAAGGCAACGCTGCGCGAAGTTGGAGAGGAAGGCGCGGTCGCCGGAGCAGCCTACACGGCGCTGGCGCGCGTCTATCGCAGCATCACCGAGTACACAATTGCGCGCGACTATTCGAATCGCGCGCTGGAATGTTATCGACAAACAGGCGATTGGCGCGGTTTGTCCGAGGCTTATTTCGGGCTCGGCATTGCCGACATCCAGGAAGGAAATTACGACGACGCCATCGAGAATTTCAATCAGGCAATCAATCTTGTCGGCGATCATCCGGCCAGTTATATGTTGGGTCGCGTCTACGCCAACATGGCCGGCGCCTGCTGGTTCCTGAAGCGGCCGCAGGAAGGAATCCGTTACCTGGAAAAGGCGATCGGTTATTACGAACGAACCGATCACAAAGCCAGCGCCGCCGAAGGCTACAACAACTTAGGCATCAATTTGGTGCTGATTGGACAGTGGGATCGGGCACAGGAAGCGCTGGAGCGCGCCCTTTCGATTGCCACCGAGTTGGAAGACCGCGGCGCCGAACTTCCGATGATTCTTGATTCGCTTGGCGAGCTGTTGATGCTGCGAGGCGATCTGGAAGAAGCCCATAGTTACCTGGAAAGAGCTGTGGCGCTGACCGATGAGAAAGGCCACAACTGGTACCGTTGCCAGACGCATCGCACATTTGGTCGTTGCCTGGTCGCGATGAAAGATGGCGAGCAGGCACTCACTCAGGCAAAAACGACCCTCGAGCTCGCCGAGCTGATTAAAGATCGACCGGCAATTTGCGAATCGCGACTACTATTAACCGAAGCGCTGCTGATGTGCGGTCACACAGCCGAGGCGTCGGACAATCTTCAGATCCTCGCAGAACTCATAACCGATTCCGAGACTGATTTGTTGTTTGCCGGGGAAATGCAAAGGCTGAACGGCTTGCTGGAAATGTCGAATGGCGACGCCGCCATGGCCGCGCAACACTTCGGCCGAAGCGTCTCGATCTTCGATCTACTGGGCGATCGTTATCGCAGCGCGCGAGCTCATTACGAATTGGGGCGGGCTTACGCTCTGGCCCAACCGGATCGAGCTTCGGAACATCTGGCGCGGGCGGTAAATATTTTTCGCGAGCTGGGAGCGCGCCTCGATCTGGCCCAGGCCGAGCAGGCATCTACGGCTTTGGACAGCAGTGGGCCGGACCAGTTGCGCCAGAACGAGACCGTCGCGCAGTTGCTAACGCTAAGACTGGCCGAAGCTGTCGCCTCAAGAGAATTACTGCTCCACGAATTAGCTGCCGTAGTTCAACAGGAAACTAATTGCCGTCGCGTGATGATCCTCGAGGCCGACGCCGGCGGTCAGCGCGTGGTGGTTGCTCACGGGTACTCGCCGGATGACGCGTCGGTCTTAGCTGCTGAGTACGCCGCATTGAAAGCGGATGCGCCAGTTGAACCTCTCGCCAAAAAGCGAGACGTGGCGATCATCAACCTCAAATCGAGCAACGCCCCTCCGGCCACTCTCATTATTTCGCCGCACGACCGGGTTCAGCTTCCCGGCGGGCTCTCACTCGATCCATTGCTGCGAGTCGTTGAACTGGGAATGGATGTTTGCGCCTTGCGCGAGAGGAGCCGCAGCAACCAGGGTCCGGCAGAAGAGACCGCGTCAGCCGGCGCGAACCTCATGCCCGGCTTCATACACTCGAGCCCGGCGATGACCCGCCTGGTCGAAGAAGTACACAAGATTCGATCGTCCGACGTTACGGTGCTGGTCACCGGCGAATCGGGAACCGGCAAAGAACTCGTCGCGCGCGCCATTCATGCGCTCTCGTCCCGACGCGACAAAGTTTTCGTGCCTTTCAACTGTACGGCGGTGCCCAAAGAACTTTCGGAAGGCTATCTGTTCGGTTATCGACGGGGTGCGTTTACGGGTGCGGTTAAGGATTCGCAGGGCGTGATTCGCACTGCCGCCGGCGGCACGCTGTTCCTTGATGAAATTGGTGATTTGCCGATCGACGTGCAGCCGAAGCTGCTCAGGTTCCTGCAGGAAGGCGAGATTCAACCATTAGGCGAGCAGCGTCCGGCAAAGGTCGATGTGCGCATCATCGCTGCGACGAACACTGATTTGGAAGAGATGGTGGCCGACGGCCGATTTCGCGAAGATCTCTACTATCGTTTGAATGTGATTCGTTTGCGAGTACCGCCGCTGCGCGAGCGACGCTCAGAGATTCCTTCCATTGTTGCCTATTACGTCAACCACTATTCTGCCAAGTTCGGCCGTCATGACGTGCAAATCACGCCGCAAGCGATCGACCTCCTGATGGTCGGTGAGTGGCCGGGCAACGTGCGGCAGCTCTGTAACGAAGTTCAGCGCGTGGTCGCACGGGCGGAAGACGGCGCCGTGATTGGTCCTGAACAGCTCTCGCCGGAACTGCGCCGGATGGGCGCGCCAATCACCCCCGCAGGTACGGTCACTTCAATTAACGGCGTGGGCGGAGCATCTGTCACAGTTCCCCTGCAAAACGTAACCCTGGCGGACGCCCTGGCCGAGGTTGAGCGACGTATGATTGGCGAAGCTCTGCGCAAGCACAACGGCAACATCTCGCGCGCCGCGCGCGAGCTTGGGCTAACCCGCCGCGGCCTTTATTTAAAGCTGGATCGGCTGGAAATGTCCGCCAGCGCCTGACACCCAACTCTTTCCGCAACCTCGCTCATCCAAGAACGTGTAACTGTTTACGGCGCGCCGAGAGGAACCCGTTTGCGCCACTTAACAGCACGCTGTATCCTTTTCGTGAAGTTCTTATTGAGGGTTCGTAAGTAATGTCAGCAAAGCTCAATCTGGCCAGCCGGCCTTTTCGCAATCGCGCGTTGCCGTGGACCGTGACCGCCCTGGTCGCAATCGTGTCATTCGTCGCGCTCCTGCTCATCGCTCAGTCTACTCTCAACACCAGGGCGAAGATTGTGAAGACTCAACGCGAGGTCGATGATCTGCAAAAGGAGACCGTTTTACTGACCAGACGGGCGAAAGACATCGAGATTGCGCTCACTCCGGATCAAAAGAAAGAACTGAAGTACGCTCACGCCCTGGTCGACCGGAAGCGATTCTCGTGGGCCCGGCTCTTTTCAGATCTGGAAGCGTCTCTGCCGGGCAGCATCAGAGTCACTCGGATCCTGGTAAAGGAAGTTCGCATGCAGGGCGATCGCCCCACGGCCGATCTGGATTTGGTGGTCGCAAGCAAGACTCCGATGAACGTGACCGAAATGATTCAGGAGATGGAATCGCAGGGAATATTTAGTGCCGAGCTCATCTCTCAGAATCCGCAACGAGGTAAAGGCGAGACCGGCTCTGAATACGAGTTGAATGTGCACTACGTTCCGCGCGCCGGGTTCGCAATCGAACCGGCGGACACTAAGCCTCCTGTCGATACGGCCCGCGAAGGAGGCAAGACTCGATGAGCCAGGAAAGACCAATGGCTGAGCCGGTCATAGCTCCGCGCCGTCAAATTTCGATTCGCCTCGATCAATTGAAGCGAACGCCGGCGATGAGCATCGTTGGACTTCCCGAACTAATCGGACTCGCGGGCGCCGCGCTGCTCGCCCTCATTACTGTCTTCGCTTATTTCTACTTTTACGTGCCGGCTGGTTTCAGGCTGAGATCAGTCGAACTGGAACGCCAACGATTGCTGGGAATACGACAGGCCTCGGGTCTCGCCCTGGAGCAGGGCATCACCACTAAAGAGAGCGTTGACAAGATCAACACCAGCCTCACAACTTTCGAAAGCCACTGGCTGTCGGGCGAAGCTTCGGGTCGCATGTCGCTATACACGGTCTTGAACACATTGATCAAGAGCAATGGGTTGCGCAATACCGCCGGCCCAACCTACGCGCCACTCGATCCTGTCGGAACAAAGCAGCAGGCCCAAATGACCGTCACCGCTGAAAAGCAAAGCAATGCGAAGTGGCAAAGCATCTATCCGGGAATTGCTGTGAGCGTCACGGTCGAAGGCCCATATCAAAATGTTCGGCACTTTGTCCGCGAGATCGAAATGAGCCGCCAGTTCCTGATTATTAATGCAGTCGAACTTGAGAGAGTTACCCAGTCCGGAGTCACGCTCGACCAACCGTTGACTTCGCCGGAGTCGCCAATTACTGCGCGAGGCAGCGCCGGAACACGACCGGTGGCCGGCGGGAGCGGAACCCTGGTAAGTCTTCGCGTCGATCTGGCAACGTACTTTCAGAGGCCCGAGACAAAAACTACAGCTCCATAGGTTTGAAGTATGAAAGTTCTTGATCCGAATAATCCCAACGAAAAGAAAAAGATGATCGCGGCTGCGGTCCTCGCGCTGGTCGCAATCGTCGTGCTCGGTTATGTCTTTTTCGGCGGCAGCTCGTCGAAGCCAACGACGAATTCAACCATCGCGCGGTCATCGCCGACGCCAGCCCGGGTCAACAAAGTGGACCAACCCGAAGCTCCCGTTGAGGACTCGATCTATCAGGAGGTCATCTATAACCCGGCCGTGCCTGCCATAGCCGATGCGAATCGAAACATCTTTGCTTACTACGAACCGCCGCCGCCGACGCCAAAACCGGTCTACATCCCTACGCCTACTCCAACTCCGACTCCACCCGTGATGGTTTCATCGCTGGCGCCGCCGACTGTTTATGCGGGCACGCCGGCCGACTTTACTTTGCAGGTGAGTGGAGACAAGTTCACCCCGGCGGTAAAGGTTGTTCTTGATGGACGAGAATTGCCGACGCGATTTATTAATGCGCAGCAGCTATTCGCAACTGTGTCGCAAACGCTGATTAAGAATGTCGGCGTTCGCCAGGTGATGGCGCGGAGCAGTGACGGGAAGCTGTACTCCAACACGACTACTTTGAATATTAGTCAGCCTCCGCAACCGAACTTCACCTATGTTGGCATCATAGGAAAGCCGCGATTCAACGACACGGCCGTGCTTCAGGATAAGAACAGTAAAGATTTCATTCGCGTGCAGCGCGGTGATCCGGTCGGTGGTCGCTTTCGCGTGGTCAGCATTTCTGAGAAAGAGGTTATTCTGATCGACAGCACCTTGAAAATTCAACACCCTCTGAAGTTTACTGTCGACCAAAACTCGAACAGCGGATATCGGCCTCCAGCCAGAAGCGCCGACGATGAGCCCTGAGATAAGAGGCAAGACCATGACCAGGATCAATCTCACCAATTGCTCGGGAATTTCTGGGGACGCGACCCTCGAGCGCCCGGCCTCGAAACGGCGCGATTCTGAAGGCGGCTATACCCTCGTCGCCTTGTTATTAGTGATGAGTTTACTGGCAATTTGGGCCGTGGCTGCTGCCGAAAACGTGCGACAGCAGGCCCAGCGCGAACGTGAAAAAGAGGCCATGTTTCGCGGCGAACAGGTCGCGGACGCTATTCGCGCATATTATCGTTTCCGTGGCGCCCAGGGCGTGAATTCTCTGCCGACCTCAATGGATCAATTGCTGGAAGGTATCCCTCGGGGCACAAAGAAACTTCAGATCTTACGAGCCGAAGCAGCCCGCGATCCACTCTCAAGTTCGGGAGAATGGAAACTGATAGGGCCCACGTCTCAGGACGTCGCCGGCTTCGTGAAATCGTTGACTGTTTATTCAGGTGGAGCGCCGCCCACGCCGCGCGGAGATATGGCTCGTCTGGCTTCCGTAATTCCCCAAATGACGAACGTGCTCGACACCGAATCGACCTCGACGGCGCCGGGAGGCGAAGATGATTCTGCAAATTCCTCAGGACCATTCCTCGGAGTTGGCAGCCGCAGTCAACGCAATTCCGTGATGACGTACTATGGAATTGATCGACATGATGGATGGATCTTCACACCGCTGTTTCGATAAAGAACTTTTTCCCAACGCGAACTTTTTTCCGTAAGAAGATCTTGTCGTTACGAAAGTCGAACATCGATCACACACAGATCTAAAAACTCTTCCTCGTCGACGCAGCACACTCATCTCACACGCCACTACACACTCTCACTCATGCGGAAACCGCAACAGATTTTTCTTATCTGCTGAATTAATTTGTTGACATTGACGGCATTTAAGTTTATATAGCAAGATGTTGTGCGCCGTTTTCTCTAGACCACAAGAGCTATATCAACACAGTATCTTGTGGTCATGACTTGGAAAAGCTGAAAAGGAGAGAAACCAAATATGGCAACTAAGAAGAAGGCCGCTAAAAAGGGCGGCAAGAAAAAAGCAGCCAAGAAATCCGCGAAGAAGAGATAGTTCGTTCACGCAGGAAACCACGTTCACGTGGCGCACATCGTCTGAGGCCTTGAAGGCCCTTTGAAGGGAACGGCGAATGCATTTAGCAAACCGCCGTTCCTATTATTTTGTGCGCGCGGGTCTCATCGTTTCAAACTCAAATCCCATGATCAATGTTTGCGACCAAGCTAAGCCGATGTTTCATGTTGCTCTGGTTGAACCTGAAATTCCGCAAAATACGGGCAATATTGCCCGTCTTTGTGCCGCCACCCGAACAGATTTGCATATCGTAGGCGTTCCCGGATTTCGTCTGGACGACAGAGCTGTGCGACGCGCCGGTCTTGACTACTGGGATCAAGTTTCCATCCAACGTCATCGGGACCTGGACGATTTATCAGCAGCACTGAGTCACACACGTTTACTTTTCTTCTCAACGAAGGCTGAACGCAACCTGTGGGAGCAGAGGTTTGAGCACAACGACTGTCTGGTGTTTGGTCCCGAGACTCGAGGCTTGCCGGAAAGCCTTTTGCGAGATAACTGGGATCGCTGCGTGAGGGTGCCGATGGCCAATTCCAATGTCCGAAGTCTCAATCTGGCAAACACAGTGGCCATCGCACTCTACGAGGCGCTGCGACAAACAACCACCCAACGCGGGTGATCACGAAAAATTTTTTGTTGCTGAAAATTATTCTTCCTCGGGCTCGATGTCATCGTCATCGTAAACTTCATAACCCGTCGAGTCGTCATAATAGTAACTGCCGGTTGAAGCATCGTCCGCGCCGGTCGATGACTCAGAATGCTCTGACCCGGCAGGTCGATCGAGATCTGAATTGTCTGGTTCGTTGCGATGGTCCATCATATTCAAGACGTGAGAATTCAGCTTCCTAAAGTATACCCGATCACCGATACCGAGATCTCGGGACTGTCTCACTGCGATCAGGTGAAGCAACTGATTGAGGGCGGAGCAACGTTGATCCAACTGCGCGAAAAACGAGCGTCGTCACGCGCGTTTTATTCTGACGCCGAAGCCTCGCTTCAGGTCGCGCGATCCGCGGGCGTCAAGTTACTCATCAATGATCGTGTCGACATAGCCTTCGCGCTGCGAGCCGACGGCGTTCATTTGGGACAGGACGACATGCCGGTTGACGCTGCTCGCCGAATACTCGGAGATGAGGCCGTAATTGGTTTCTCGACACACAATCTCGCACAGGTTCACGAAGCGTTGAGTCTTCCAATTGACTATCTTGCTTTTGGACCCATCTTCCTCACTACCAGCAAAAGAAATTCCGATCCGGTCGCCGGACTCGATCAACTGAGGCTCATTCGCAAGGTGACGCGCCTGATCCCCTTGGTGGCAATCGGAGGGATCAATGCAATCAACGCCCAGGACGCGCTCAACGCTGGGGCCCATTCTGTTGCCGTAATTTCAGCGCTTCTCGCCAATCCCGCCCGGATTACGGAAAACCTCAGGCAGATGGTGGCTTCACCTGAATAGCTAATCATCGGCCAACCACGGCCAAGATTTTTAGCTTGCGTTTTACGCGCGTCATCGGTCAGAATGGGTGGGCTGGTTTCTCCTGCCGGCGACTTTTCCCTCACCCGCTTAAGCGAACTCCTGATACTGATCGACTTGCACCAATAAATGAGCTTCTTCGACCTGCCGCCAATAATCGAACGCATGCTGTTGGTCTCTGACAAGATCAGCGACCTTAATTTTTCCGTTGGACAACTGCCGCAGGTTGAAATCAATGGCAAGTTGACGCCGGTCCAACCGCTCGGCTTACAGAAACTAACGCCTTATCAAACCGAGGTCATCGCGATGACGCTGCTTCAGGAGAACCCCGAAGCTGCGGACCGTCTGGTAAAAACCGGCACCGCGGACCTTAGTTATTCGCTTCCGTCGCGGGCGCGCTTTCGCTGCAATATCTTCCAACAGCGCGGCGTTTATTCAATCGTCATGCGCGTTATCCCGACGGACATTCCCTCGCTCGCGTCGCTCGTCTTGCCGACGCAGCTCGCCGAGATTGCTGAACTTCGCAACGGCCTGGTTTTGATCACCGGCCCGACGGGGTCAGGTAAGAGCTCAACCCTGGCTGCAATTATCGACATCATTAACGAAACCAAGCACTACCACGTGGTTGCGATTGAAGATCCGATTGAATACCTGCATACCCACAAGAATTCAACCATCAACCAGAGAGAAGTGGGTCACGACACCAAAGACTTTCCGTCAGCTTTGCGCGCCGCACTGCGCCAGGCGCCGAAGGTCATTTTGATCGGCGAAATGCGCGACTATGAAACGACAGAAATCGCACTCGAAGCGGCTGAGACCGGACATCTCGTGCTCTCCACGTTGCACACGATTGATGCGTCGAAGACAGTCGATCGCATCATCGGTCTTTACCCGAAGAATGAAGAGCCGGTGATTCGCACTCGTCTGGCGCAGACTTTTCGTTACATTCTTTCCCAAAGACTAATCCCGAAGGCGGATTTGCGAGGACGTATCGCGGCAGTCGAAATACTCAAATCGACACCGCGAACCCGCGAGTACATCGAGAATGGCGAAGCTGAAGGCAAGTCTTTGCTGGATGCAATGCGCGACGGCAGACTCGACGGCATGCAGGATTTCGACGGCGTCATCAAAGACCTGATTGAGCGAAAAGTCATCACTGTGGAAGACGGCCTGGGCTTTGCGACCAATCAAAACAATCTGTTGTTGTCGTTGAAGGGTTTGACGTCAGGTGAAGACTTTATTCGCAGCCAGGCGCAAAGCGTCGTTCCCAGTCGAGTCTCCCGGCAGCCAGCCGTATTTAGTCTGAACGAATAATTAACCCAAGTTTCATTGATCAATCATGGTTCTTACCTGCCCACAATGCGAAACTCGTTTGCAATTGGATGAAGCGAAAACACCTGCGCATCCCTTCGCCGTGCGGTGCCCAAAGTGCCAAACGAATGTGAATGTTCAGCCAAACGGCGAAGCGACCGCCGCGACAAAATCTGATCAGCATGCGGCTTCGACTGAAGCCCCCCAACGAAATCCAGTTCCCGCTTTCGAACGACCAGTGACGGCGCCAAAATTCCAGCCTCGTGACACCGATAGCATCGCGAACTCAACTGCCGAGACCCAACCTGGCTTGAGCGATATCGCGAAACTTCTGGCTGAGGCGCTAAGCCATACCAGCGTCCAGACAGGCACCGGTCGCAAACGCCCTGCGTGGGATCGACGTAAAGTCCTCGTGTGTGCGAGTCCGGCTTATCGGGAAGCGATCGCCGAATCACTGGCGACTTTGGATTACGATGTCTTCGTGGCCGAGAATATGGTCCAGGGGTTAGGACGCATGCGAGAAGAGCGGATGGATGTAATAATCCTTGACGCCAGTTTTGATCCTCTCGAACAAGGCGTGGCCTTCATTACTCGAGAAGTTCGCTTGCTACGTCCCTCAGAGCGACGACGTCTGTTCTTTGTTTACGTAACGTCCGGCGTTCGCACGATGGACTTGCATGCGGCGTTTCTTCACAACGTTAATCTGGTAGTGAACCCGTCGGATCTCGAACAACTGCCTGAGGCGCTCGAAGTTTCAATTCGGCACTACAATGAACTATACCGGCCTTTCAATCGCGCGCTTGATATAGCGCCGATCTAACTCAACTTCATTCCGAACCAAATCGAATTAACGCATCGCGAATCGGAGCGTGCTCTTGTATTAGCTTGAGATAAAGCGCTTCGTCCGCGCCGGCTTTCGCCCGAATGATTCGTGCAGCCAGGGCTTTTTCTGAAGAGTTCCACTTCGCGATATTTGGAATCAGGGCAAACACGAGTGACAGGTTCTCGAGCGCGCATCTTTGCCCATCGGTCCATGAATCAGCGTTGAGGTTGAGCGTTCGCGTAACGAACTCCGTGGAATAATCTCGAATCTTTTTCGAGCTGCCCGAAAAGTCACGCGCCATTCGCCGCTGCACCGCCAAACCAATATTGCGAACATGAAATCTGTCCCATTGTTTTGACGTCTTGCTTCCCGGCAACTCAAACAGCATGTGGCCACTGGCCAGCTTTTTCAGTATCCGCGGCGGCGTTCGATAACCAGGAGTTTCCGTCATTTTGTGCTCTTCTGCCTCGGTCAACTTCATCAAGTCCGGCCTTACCGGTCGGAAACCCAGCTTGCGATAAAACCAAAACGCGCCTGACTCGATCCCTTCTTCGTTCTCATGCCCAACCTGATACGGATCGATTGAAAAGACCGCGACGCCCAGCAGTTGCCGCATCAGCCGGAGAATCCGCGCGTACAGCCAGGCAGTCTCGCCGTCGCGAAACGTGTAATAAAGATTGAAGCCGCTTTCCATCCGGTCGCAAATTGAGAGTCCTTCGAAGTAAGCGACGGGCACACCATTTTTGAAAACCAAAGCGGCATGATAAGCACGCAGCGGCAGACGATTTTCCGTTGGCACGCCGGTGACGAACACCTCGGTGCCACGGCCTAGTTCGGCTTTGAGCACGCGTCGCGCATCTCCGAAAGTGAAACCGTGAAGTTCGCGATAACGAACGGCAGAAGTTTCGCGCGCGAGGTCGAGAACCTTCTCACCTTCAGCTCGCGAGAGTTTCTGAATTGGAATTGGTGACGAGGATAGTTCTGCCACGAGCAAGATCTCGCGTCGCTGAATCAGCGGTTTGTCATGAATGAATGTCTTGGCAGTCTGCCGCATTAACGTGCGCGAAACGCGAGCACTAAACCGCCAGGTCACATGCAATTTGAGCGCATCGTAGAGTTCGGCTTTTCGCTGATCCGGGAGCGGCAACGATTCGAACTGTTGAATCAGCCAGGCCACTTCCTTCGTGCGACCGCGCGCCGCATCGAGCCATTCTCGAAACGGAACATGCGCTTCAACCATTGCATCGTCTTCGAGCAAAGGCAGAAATCGCGGCATCGTCGCGCCAAAACGATCCTCTTCCTCGAACCAATCCCAATCGATCGAAAGTTGACCGGGATACTTCGCGACCAACCAACGAACAATTGCGTAACTGAAGTTGCTGGTGACGGACCCTCCGGCAATTCCGGAAACTTCGGGATCATCGAACGCGGAAAGATCAGCTTCAGCCTCGACAAGTTGAGCAACTCGTTGATTGAAAGACCTCAAATTCTTTTCAACCAACTTCAGAATTGTCGCGTTTGGTGGGTAGGCGCGCAGAAAAAGCAGTGTCTCATGAAAATGAATTAAGGACTCGGCATCGGTGAGGTGCGAATTTGCGAGCCGCTTCAGCGCTCGTGTCACCTTCGCCTCGCCACTGCCGAAGCTCCGCTTTGATTCCTCGAGATCGGCGAGAGCCTTTGTCGCTTTCTTGTTTGACATAACGTCGGACGAGGAACAAACCAAACGCGTTGGAGTCTAAACCATCACGCGAAAACGGACGAATCTGATTATGAAGAGTCAGGTCAAAATCTGTCTGAAGATTGCATGGCTAGCCGCCGCTTTAACTATTCTTCTGATGGGAACCAACATGTGCGTTTCCACCGACGCAGCGTGTTATGAAGCCGGTGACACGATGCTCTTCATGATGTTCTGGCTTTCTTTCCCGACGGGGCTGCTATTCGCGATTCCCGCGCTGATTATTCTGCATCACGGGACTGTCGAATACCCGTCTGATTTCATCACGGCGTGGATAGTGCTGGCGTTTGGTGGCTTCGTGCAGTGGTTCCTATTGGTGCCACGCCTTTTTCAAAAGCAGGATTTGACGCTTCTGAAATTGGGAACGCCTGCGACGTTGCCATCTCTCGCTCCTCGGGACGACACACCGTCTTCGCATGAAGTAATCCAAACCCCTCCAGTCGCGACGCCGGCCGTTCTCGAAACACCAGCGCCTGTCCAATCAAAAGCTGTTCAAGTTCTCAGCAACCGAACCAGGCCGCGGCGGAAATCGATCAAGTTGATTGCGGCCTTTGACCGGACTGGCCGCACTCCGCTGGAAAGAGTGATCGATCACTTATAAATGTTTTCGAAAGAACGTCGCGATCTTCCACGCATCGATCGCCTTCCAGGGAAGTTCGGCGGTGGTGTAGTGTCCGCACGGCAACCACACCACGTCGAGATCGATTCCCAACGACTTAACTTCTTCGATTACCTGCTTCGACAGATCGACCGGGAAAGTTAAGTCGTAGCGTGCGGCGATGAATCGCATCGGTCGCGGCGTCATCTTGAGTAACCTGGGAATGAAAGGTACGGGACTAATCGGCGTCCAGAATTCGCGCAACTCTTCGAGCGTCAGATGGGGTTCAATACTCTCGCGAACGTGATGCGTCGAAATTCCCTTCCAGCACACATCGGCAAAGTAACCTGAGACGTGATTGAACACGCCTACGTCGATCGCCGGATCGTGCGTGAAAGCGAGAAAGGCGGTACACGACCCGATGCTGGTGCCCAGAATTCCGATGCGTTCGATTCCCTGTTCGCGCAACCAACGCACGGCCGCTCTCGTATCGAGCACGGCCTGGCGCATCGATTGAATCGTGCGCCCGATGTTCGAACTGACGAGGTGTTCAGCCCGTTCGAGCTCCGGCGGCCGGCGCTCTTCGTGATAGGGCAAAGTCAGTCGCAACGCGGTCATGCCGAGGCCATTGAAGATGCGGCAAGCCTCGACGTGGCTCTCGGGCTGGGCGTTCCATTGTGGCAGAACTACAACGGCCGCGCGTGGTTTGTTCCGGCGTTCGCGACGAGGAGTAAACAGTCGCGCATGAACGATGTTATTCAGCGCCGAAGGCGTGTGGACGGCGCTCAGCCACGTTAGATGATCCCCCTCAAGTTGCCAACCATTGATTTCTGGTGACTTATAAAACTCTTCACTGTCGGCCATGACGCGACGCGTGTGCTCGCTAAAAACGGCGCGCGGATCGCCACCGTTCACATGTTCGCTGATGAATTCAGCTCCCCAGGCGAACGGGCGCACGATTCGATTGTCATCTTTTTTTGTGTGCGCAATCTCGCGCGCGCGCATCCATTTTCCGAACAACCTAAACCTCCGTACCGACGAAGATTCATCCTAAAGGCCAGCCAACTCTGAAATCAAGCAGGTGTAAAGCAAACTGTTAGTTTGCTCTGCAAATCAGCTAGTTGACAGTCAGTACCGCCCGCGTAAGCGGGTGGGATCAGCTCAATCCATCCGCTCACGCGGGATGGTACTGACTCCTACCCGCGTTGCTTTTCATTTCTCATTTTCACGAAATATGTTATAGACGTTTTAGCTAATCTCAGGCCTTCAATTTAATAGAACCTCCGAGGGCTGGTCTCCAGTTCACGGAGGATTAGTTTCTCAATGATGAGACGGAGCGCAACGGTGTTTCGCATTCGACCAGCAACGATCATGCTGGTGCTGGTCGCGCTCGTCGCCGTCAGCAGCTGCCTGCCAAAACCGCTCTCTGAAACCGGGGGCGTCAACATTACGCTTTACGGCTTCTCGATTATGAAGGAGCCGCTCGAGAAGGCGATCTATCCGGCGTTCATCGCCAAGGCGAAGCGCGAGCACAACATCGACATTCACTTCACTTCCTCGTTCGCCGGTTCGGAAACGATCACTAACCAGATTCTGCAGGGCGTCAAAGCCCAGATTGCGATCCTTTCGATCGAGCGCGACGCGCAGCGTTTGCAGCAGGCGGGCTTCGTCACTTCGGATTGGCACAACCTGCCGCAGCGCGGGATCGTCAATAAGACTCCTTTTGTAATTTTAGTGCGCAAGGGAAATCCTAAAGGCATTCATGATTTTGCCGATCTGGCTAAGACAGGTGTCAGGCTGATTCATCCCGATCCGACGAACTCCGGCGGCGCGCAATGGTCGATCCTGGCGATGTATGGATCCGAATTAGTGAAAGCCGAAAAGCAGGGCGGTGAAGGCGATCGCGGGAAGGCGCTGCAAATGCTCCAGGCGATTTGGCGGAACGTGATCTCGACGCCGGCCTCGGCGCGTGAAGCGCGCACTACTTTTGAGTTGGGCAATGGTGATGCCTTGATCACATATGAACTGGATGCGTTGCTGATGAAACAGAACAACGCGAAGGCTGATGCTGAGATCGTGATTCCGGAAGCAACGATCTTGAGCGAGCATCCAGTCGTAGTTATCAATCGTAACGTCACTGCTTTGGATCGGCCGGTAATAGATGCCTTTGTGCAATATCTTTGGAGCGAAGAAGCCCAACGGGCATTCGTGAAATCTAATTTTCGCTCCAGCACCAATGACACGCTAAATCAGGAAAACAAGGAACTCGCAACCATCAAGTATCCGTTTACGGTGGACTATTTCGGAGGTTGGGATAAGGCTTATCCGGAAATAATCGAAACCATTTTTCGCGATCAGGTCCAGAAGAGAAAATAACAACGGTTCAGACTTCAAGCTTCAGCTTGCGTGGTCTATTAGGAGCAATCTAAAGATTGAACTCTAAACTGATTTCAGAAACCAGATGAAGATTCCCGCAATCAGACATGTTCGCGGCTTTGACGTGGCCCGGCCGGTTAGTATCGGCATGATGCTCGGCATCATGCTGCCGCTGGTCCTACTGCCGCTGTTATCGATCTTCATCTTCGGCACGAGCAAGGGCCTCGGTGTTTTCTGGTCGTCGCTGGTCGCGCCGGAAGCGGTGTTCGCGCTCAAGCTCTCAATCGTCACCAGCTTTTGGGCCACGGTTTTCAACGTGCTGTTCGGGCTCTTCGCGGCCTACGTGCTTTCGCGTCATGACTTCTGGGGACGCAATGCGGTAATCGTGACCATCTCGCTGCCGACGGCGATCCCGACCGCAGTTGCCGGATTTGCGCTGCTCCTGCTCTGGGGAAAGTACGGCATGATTGGAAAGTTCTTTTCTGAAGACCAGCAGATCATGTTCACCCCGTACGCGATTATTCTCGCGAACATATTTGTTACCTTTCCGCTGGCGTTTGGTGTTATCAAACCTGTATTTGACACGATGAGCCGGTCGCTGGAGGAAGCTTCAGCCACCATCGGGGCGACGCGCTGGCAAACGTTTTGGCACGTGACGCTGCCGAGTCTACGCGGTGCGATCGTCACCGGTGCGTTGCTTACATTCGCCCGCGCGGTCGGCGAATTCGGATCGACAATTCTGGTTTCCGGAAATCTCGCGGGACGAACACAGACAGCGCCCCTTTATATCTTTGCGAAATTCAACGAAGGACAGATTGAAGCGGCGAACGCCATCGCCATCGTGCTGGCTTTGCTCTCGTTCGTGATCTTCAGTGTGCTGTTTTTTGCTCGTGACTGGTTGGAATACGAGGCTCAGGACGTATGATAGCTAAGATGAAATTGGCTTCGGACAGCGGCCAACTGCATGTCTCCTGGGCTCCCGATCGCGAAAAGACTTCGGGGGTGGCAGCGAGTGTGCGCGGAATCAGCAAGCGCTTCAAAAAAACGAAGGTCCTGGAAGATGTAAGTTTCGACGTCGCCGAAGGCGAGTCGCTGGTACTGCTCGGTGCATCAGGTAGCGGCAAGACAACTATTTTGCGGATCATCGCCGGGCTCGAACAGCCGGACAGCGGCTATGTGATTCTGCACGGCAAAGATGTCACCGACATGCCCGCGCGCGAACGGGGCGTCGGTGTGATCTTCCAATCCTATGCGTTGTTTCCTCGGATGACGGTCGAGAAAAATATCGGATATGGTCTGAAGATTCGTCATCGCCCCTGGAAGGAACGCCGCGAAACTGTCAATCGATTAATCGAGCTGGTGCAATTAGAGAAGCATCGCAAAAAATATCCGTGGCAACTTTCCGGCGGGCAACAACAACGCGTAGCCATCGCGCGCACGCTGGCTTACAAGCCGCAGGTGCTGCTGTTCGACGAGCCGTTTGGCGCGCTGGACGCACAGACGCGCGTGCACCTGCGTCGTGAGATTCGCGCGTTGCTGCGTCAGGTGCGCGTGCCGTCGGTTTTCATCACACACGATCAGGAAGAGGCTTTAGAGCTGGGCGATCGCATCGCCGTGCTTAACGAAGGACACCTGGAACAGATCGGCACGCCGGACGAAGTTTACAACCATCCCGAGACTGAGTACGTCGCCACCTTCCTCGGCGCAGCGAACCTGCTGCTGGGCGTCGCCACCCAGGGTACAGTCGAAATCGGCACGGCAAAGTTGCCCGCCGAAAAGGAAACGAAACGTTTTCGTGAAGGTCAGTCGGTTAAGCTCGTCTTTCGCCCCGAAGATGTCTGCATCAGTCAGGATGCCAACCTCCCCGAAGGTTGTCGCCGGCTGACAAATGGAGTAATTCAGGAAGTAAATTTTGTCGGCGCTTATCAACGATTAACTGTGCGTCTTGATCTCACTCATCGCCATCAAGCAGAAAACGAGGCCCCTCTTTACCAAGTAACCATCAACACGCCCGAGCGCATGACCGGAGTTCCAATCATGGTGACGCGTCCCAAGCCGGAAGCCAACGCATTGCGTTATAAGCCCGGCGATCGCGTGGCCATCGGACTGACGTCGTTCAGTGTGCTGCCGAACTACACTCTTCAAAAACATCGATGACCTTCCTGCGCAACCGCGGTTTATCAAAAACAAGATCGATTTTGCGCGCGGGCTACTGCGCGCCGTTTCTCGCCTTCATTCTGTTATCCATAACTGCGCCTTCAGTTTTCGCGCAGACTCAAGGGCCGCCTCTGAAAAGCGACACACAATTCTGGAACGACATTTTGCTCACGATGCCGATCCACAAGAAGGTTGATTTCGGTTTTACCGTGACGACGCGAATCAATTCGAATTTCAATGACGTGCTCGACGAGCGTTGGGGCGCCGGCTGGATCATTAAAGTGAACAAGTACTTAACGTTCACCCCTTTTTATTTCCATCGCCAGGCCCGACAACCTCGCTTGATCAAAGAACATGAAGAGCGTCTGACATTGGGCACCACGCTGCGGTTTCCGGTTCGAAAATTTACTTTGATCGGACGCAACTGGTTCGAGCGACGTTGGCGCGAACCGCAACGGGACGCCTGGCGCTATCGAGTCCGGGGACAAATCGAACATCCGATCACCGTTAAGAACTTTCAGTTGACCGGCTACGTCGCAAACGAAGTTTTCTATGATTGGAGCGTCAATCGTTGGGTGCGTAATCGATTTGCGGTGGGGGGTTACCACGCCTTCAACAAACACTTCACGCTTGATCTCTACATCATGCGGCAGAACGACGGAGTGGCCCGGCCCGGCGACCTGACCGTGTTGGGATCGCAGATGCGATTTCGGATGTAGCGGATGCTGAGGTCAGTACCGGGAGCGGTAGCGACCGGGTCACACTGATGGGTCCTCGTCCATTATGTTGACCCGGTCGCTACCGCTCCCGGTACTGACTGTGTGTCCTCCGCGCTACTGCGTATTTACCGCCGTGTCGTCAATCACAAATGACGTTTGCAGAGACGAGTCCTCCGTACCGAGGAAGTAAACGCGAATCGTTTGTCCTCGGAAGGACGTCAGGTCAAACGTCTTCAGCACGTAGGTCGAATTAGCATTTAGATTCGAATAGGTCGCCAGCGTCGCGAGCACCGTGTTCGACGAATTGCGAATCTGCACCTGCAGCTGATCGAACTGTGTAGTCGTGGTCGTCTCAGCCGTGTCAATTCGCACCCAGAAGCTGAGCGTGGCCGACGTCACATTCGAAGGAATCGTGATTTGTTGATAGCACGAATCCGTGTGCGTAGTGCCGTAGCCGTCCAACCAGGCGAACCAGGTTCCGGCGTGTGCCGGCCGTCCGGAATTGCTGATGACGCCTGAGGTGGTTACCCAACTCACATTTCCTGATTCAAACCCCGGATTCAATAACAACTGAGATCCACCCGGCGGCGGTGTTGGAGTGGGCGTCGGAGTTGGTGTCGGCGGCGGCGCACCCGTCAAAAGCGAGTAGAGCAGACGGTTCGGCGATCCCGTGCCGGGATTACTCACATGATTTAGCGTCGAACCGTTGATAATTGCCGACGTGACTGTTGCCGGTGACGCACTCGGGTTTGTTTCCAGGAACAGTGCCGCGACTCCCGTGACGTGGGGTGTGGCCATTGAGGTTCCTGAGATGGTGTTAGTCGCGGTGTCGCTCGTGTTCCAGGAAGAAGTAATGCTTGATCCCGGCGCGAAGATATCGACGCAAGTTCCAAAATTCGAGAACGACGAGCGCGCATCCGTGGTGGTCGTCGAGCCCACGGTAATCGCGCTGGGAACTCGAGCCGGAGATGAATCACAAGCATTGGCATTGCTGTTCCCAGCGGCGATCGCATAGGTCACACCGTCTGCAATTGAATTACTTACAGCGGTGTCCAGTGCCGTCGAAACGCCGCCGCCCAAACTCATATTCGCAACCGCAGGCTGACCCGCCGTGTGATTCGAAGTGACGAAATCAACGCCGGCAATCACACCCGAGTTTGTCCCTGAGCCATTACAGTCCAGCACGCGAACAGCGACCAGTGTCACATTTTTGGCAACGCCGTAAGTCGTGCCGCCGACCGTTCCTGAGACGTGCGTGCCGTGTCCGTTGCAGTCGTTCGTGCCGTTGCCGTCGTTGACTGCCGTGAATCCGGAAATCACTCGTCCCCCGAACTGAGTGTGGGTCGCGCGAATTCCGGTGTCGATGATGTAAGCCGTGACCCCGGTTCCCGTGGCGTTGTAGTTGTAGGTACCGTTGAGCGGCAAATCTCTCTGATCGATCCGATCAAGTCCCCACGTCGCTCCGGTCTGGGTAGCCGACGCGGCCACCTCACCATCCTCTTCAACAAACTCCACCCGCGGATCGTCAGCCATACGCTGGGCTTGTTGTTCAGACATCCTTACTGAAAAACCCTTCAAAGCGCGATGAAAGGTATGCCCGCCGTTACGGTCGCCTGAATAATCTCGAGACAAGCGAATCGCTTCGACATCGGGATCGGCGTCATCTTTGAGAACCACGATGTACTGGTCGCGGATCCTCTTGTCTGGATCTGTGCGCCGGAACCTGTTGGGGTTCTGGCCTCGCACGGTAATCAAACTGGGAATTGATGCGCTGACTACCAGCGCCAACACTACGCCTAGCGTAATGAGAAATCTCTTCATTATGGGCACCTCCTGAGCAGTTGCAGGGGAAGTTAAGTTTTTAAGAACTGAGAGGTTAACAGTCGGGGTAAGAGCGGGGGAGTATAACCGGGAATCTCTAAAAGAGATATTGTTTTTTAGTTGCGAGACTCTCGCAAGCGGCGAATCATTTGCGGCAAGAGCAGATGGTTTGCACCATCGATACGAACGCAAATCTACCAACCATGGGATTAGTTTTCATCTGCATTTGACGAGCGAGGCTTCCTGGCCAAAAACCAAATCGAAGGAACCAATCAGCTTTCCTGAATCTCGGCGCTTGACGATCAGGGACATTCGCTCGCCTCTCACTCGGCCGCTAAACTGAACAGGAATGCTGTTAGGTTGCTGGTCTCCACGCACCGGACCGCCGTGCTCTGGCGTGTAGAGTCCAGCAACACTGAAGCGGCCCTGTCGATCGAGAATTATCTTTCTTGAAATAGTCCCGTGAGCGCAGTCGTATTCCGCGATGGCCCCGTCTGGTTTTACCTCCAGGCTAGAATGTTGGCCGCCCCAGAAACCCAGTGCCAAGCCATTTGCCGATTTTTGATTTGCCGGCTGATTGCGCAACGTGATCCGCAGTTCGGCAACCCTGCATTCGAAACTCGCAGGCAAACCTGTTCCGACGGTTTCCATTTTGCCGACCGCGGACACCTGCGCCGCTATGAACGCCGCGATATTGATAACTAAGCCGGCGCACACCAGACGTTTTGGTTTCCCAGCACGAGTCATCAAGTCCTCCGATGTTCGCGCTTATCCAAGGCTCCCGCACCTTCCCTGATGCGCACAAAGCCTAAGGGTGAATATCGTTGGATATTCACCCTTAGAATTGATCGAAAAGAAAAACCAAGCTACGGGCAAGTGCTGAGCTTGAATGTATAGATGTAGGTGTTCCAGTTGAAGGTCCCGTTACTGGGCAAGTACTCCGTCGTGAACACCATCGTGCAGCCATCAACCGGGTCAACACTGATTGTGCTGTAGTCGCCCCAACGTGCCAGCGTTGTCGTTTGCGAGCCGGGGCCTACCAGGATTGAAGTCTCGTTGCCGATGGTGCCCAGCGGATCCAAGGGTGCCCGATAGGCATAACGAATGCTCGGCTTAATTGTGCTGCCGTTCGAAATGCTGTACCCGACTGCGATGCCGCCAGTCTTGTCCATTGCCGCGCTGCCCATCCACCGAAAATCCGAACTCGGAGCAAAAGTACCCTGTTGTCGAATCACCGGAGTTGCAGTGGCCATTGTCTGACCGATCGCATTTTGTAACTCGTACCAGCGAATTCCGGTGCCGCCCCCGCTAGCGACTGAGTGATTAATCACCAAAGCCTCGCGCGTCCCCAGATTGCGATAGCTGAGCCGGTACATCAATCGGTCGGCCAACGAATCAAGCTGTTGCGAAGTTCCGGGCTGAGGAATACACGTGCCGCCGCCACAAGCTCTGCTGAAAGCTGCAACGCCCGCGATAGCGGTCGGTCCGGTCAAGGTACCCGTGCCTGCGGTCCAGTTAACCGCAAACCTCCAGAAATTGACGGCCGTTGAGGTCATGCTGAGTAGCAGATTAGGAGTTCCCGCAGGCGGCAAAACTGTGCCTTCCAGATCTGACGGCTCAAGACTGTGATGGCTGTTACTGGTCTGGGCGCAGAGTTGTCGCGCGGATGCGCCAATCAGCATCTTGTCGCGCTCGAGAGCGCATACCTTGTTACCGCTAAAGGTGTGGCCGCTCTTAAACATGTTGTAGGTGATGTAATACGCGTCGGGCCAGACACCCAACTTCGGATAATCGTTGAAGTCCCTGTTGAAAGAATATGAATAACGATTATAGGTGCCTGTCGGATCGGGTCCGGTTGAAACTGCCACGCACTGCGTGTACGGCGTCGCCGACACTGCGAACTGAGTCAGGATCCAACGATCAGCCAACTGGTCGTATTGCACAATCGGGTCGCCATCATTGTCGGATTCACACCGCCCACCGAATCCCTGCCAAACCACATTTCCATTTTTCGGAAAGCCGGCCACCAGGTTGAATCCGGTTATATTGTTGCTCACATCTCGGGTGAGGGTGTAAACCGCATAGCGCAGGTTAACCCATTGCACGTAATGGTTTGGACCTACATCACCAGTCGTATCGGGTGGAGCGACGCGAAAACTGGGATCGACCGGCGTGCCGCCAGTAGAAGCCTTGGGTTCGCCAAAGGTCGAAGGAGATCCGACGCTGCGATCAACCAGAGGATCGATACCCGCCGGATTTGTATTCCCCACCGGCTCTGGTCTGCCGGGCTCAAAATCTCTTCCACCCCTGGCTTGGGCCGGGCGCTCGCCGCGTTCGAACATTTCACGCAACGGCTTAGTGGTCCGGTCAAAATGCGTTGGGCCACTAATTTCGGCGCGCTGTTCACCAGCTTGACCCTGCACAGTGGGGGCGCCGCCTTTGATTATGATGTCGTCGTCGGCGGGTCGTTGACCGAACGCCGAGAGCGGTAACAAGGTGCTGAGGCAAAATGCCATCAAGGTAAGCATCGCAGAATATTTTTTCATTTCTTTCTCTCCATTGGAATGAGTCAGACTCAAAAGGATGGGTCCCTTAGAGTCCTACTATCGACGCTCGTAACTCTGTCGAGGTTTTGAATCCTATTTGGGACCGTAATCCCGTATTCATCTTTCTAAGAAGTTTACTGCTTCCATGCGAGGCCTTGCATGATATGTTGCAAACCGCAGTATGTCAATGTCTTTTATTGTTTTCTAAGTAACGCCGAATCATCTGCGGAAGCAGTAGGCTGGTCTGAAGAATAGATCCTGAGGCAAATCGCCGAGCAAATCCGCGAAACAGCTGGCCGGCTTCGGGAGTGTAGCTGAACCACCAAAGATCGGGAATGAACGGCAGGCGATTGACGTGGATGTGTTGTGAGTGAACCAGTTCCAACAAGCCGGCCCGTCCATGCGTGCGGCCCAGGCCGCTTTGCTTCACGCCGCCCCAGGGAGTTTGCGCGATGCCGTGAGTGTAGAAAACTTCATTAATCATCACGGTCCCGGCATCGATTCGGGCGGCCACTCGCTGGCCCCGCGCAATGCTGTTGGTCCAAACGCTTGCCGTCAGGCCAAAGTCGCTATCATTAGCGAGCCGAACTGCCTCATCCTCGGTCCGGAAATTCATGATCGGCAGCACCGGTCCAAATGTCTCCTCACGCATCACGTCCATTCTGTGATTGACCTTAGTTAGCACGGTCGGCGGATAGAATGGCCCTGCCACATCGCGCACGCGTTCGCCGCCCGTCAACGCAACGGCGCCATTATCAATCGCCTGATTAACGTGACGCTCGACAATGCGCAACTGGCGCTCGCTCGACATTGAACCGACGTCCGTAGTCTTGTCGGTACCGGGACCCTGGTGCAGTCGCCTCGTCTCTTTCACAACTTCCGCGATGAAAAGTTCAGCGATGCTTTCTTGAACATAGCAACGTTCGACTGATGAGCAAGACTGGCCACAGTTTGCGAAGGCACCCCACACCGCGGCCCGCGCGGCATTCTCAACATTCGCATCGTCGAGCACGATCATTGGATCTTTGCCGCCGAGTTCCAGCACCACCGGAATAAGATATTTGGCGGCGGCTTCTGCAACTCGTTTGCCGGTCGCGACACTCCCGGTAAACATTATTTTATTGACGCCGGCGCCGACCAAAGCTGCGCCGGTTGATCCGTCACCGGTGACAACTTCCAAGACACCGTCCGGCAATCCGGCCTGCGCCAGGACTTCCTTGATCTTCAATCCCGTCAGCGGCGTCAGCTCGCTCGGCTTTAGAACAACCGAATTTCCGGCCATCAAAGCCATCACCACTTCGTCCAGCGGCGTGGCCCAGGGAAAATTCCATGGCGAAATAATCCCGACAACACCGAGTGGTTTATAGATTTCGTAAGACGACCGGCCCATGGTCCAGTATTGCCCGACACTGATGCGCCGGGGACTCAGAAGGTTCGCAGTTTTACGCGCAAAGTACTGCATCAGATCCAGCGACGGTGTCAGCTCCAGAGAGATTGCTTCGGTGACAGGCTTTCCGGTTTCCAGCGAGATGAGAAAGGCGATCTCTTCAAGCTCTTTCAAAACGATTTGGCGGGCGTTCAGGATCACGCGACCGCGCTCGCGAAAAGA